>ODAI010270599.1_pt1 | contig 32585 bp, 19 predicted proteins | sample 1539321 | NCBI WGS metagenome assembly ODAI01 (sample SAMN02144231, study PRJEB22623) | gut metagenome | biome: sheep rumen | host: Ovis aries | place: New Zealand
AATACACCTTCGCAATTTTCTTCTCAGGGTTGTAAACCCCTTCCTTTTCCGTGCAGGCTGCAAAGAGCGCTGCCATGGCCAGCCCCGCGGCCAGCAATTCTAATCTTTTTTTCATGTTTTCTATTTTTTAATATGTCGTTAATACTCAAATCAGAAAAGAGCATAGCCCTAGCCCCTTTCGCTCGCCTCTTTTGCCCAATAAACGTCTGAGAAGCCATTTTCTCACGCGCCCTTAGTGTTAAAAAATCCTAATTCCCCTCCCCTCCAACGCAAAATCCAACCTGTCAAAAAAGCCCGCCGCGGCGGTAGCCGAGAAAATAGTTTTTGTGGGATAAAGAAAATTTCGTACTTTTGAAAACCCAAGTCGCAAGGCTTACTTTATAGAAAATAATAACTATCAAACATTTAATAGCGAACAATGAAAATCTTAGTACTCAATTGCGGCAGTTCGTCAATCAAATATCAGCTGGTTGACATGGCCAACAACGCCCAAGTGATGGCCAAAGGCCTGCTGGAGCGCATCGGACTGGAAATGGGCGAATTCACCCACAAGTACAACGGACAGAAACACTACGAGCAACTCCCCATCCCCGACCACACCGCGGGCATCAAGATAGTGCTCAACGCCCTCATCGACCCCCAAATGGGAGTCATCAAAGACTTCAAGGAAATCGGAGCCGTCGGCAACCGCATCGCCCACGGCGGCGAAGCCTTTGACCGCAGTGTCGTCATCGACGACCACGTCATCGACACTATCAAGTCCCTCACCCACCTGGCCCCCCTCCACACCCCCGGCAACCTCGCCGGCATCTACGCCATGCGTGAGGTCCTCCCCGGCGTGCCTCAGGTGGCCGTCTTCGACACCGCCTTCCACAGCACCCTGCCCCCCAAGAGCTACCTCTACGGCCTGCCCTATGAATATTACCAAAAATACGGCGTGCGCCGCTATGGTTTCCACGGCACCTCCCACCGCTTTGTGGCCGAGAAAGCCGCCAAGATGATAGGCAAAGACTGGACCCAGTTGAACATCATCAGCTGCCATCTGGGCAGCGGTGCCTCCATCTGCGCCATCAAGCAGGGCAAGAGCTTCGACACCACCATGGGCATGACCCCGCTCGAAGGCCTCATCATGGGTTCGCGTCCCGGCGATGTCGACCCCGGTGTCATCGAGTTCATCATCAAGAAAGAAATCACCGAGAACGGCAAGAGCTGGAAAGACGTCTCCACCATGCTCAACAAGCAATGCGGCCTCGTGGGCATCAGCGGCGGCAAACAGGACATGCGCGACATCCGTGCGGGCCGCGATGCAGGCGACGAGCGTTGCACCTATGCCTTCGACATGTTTGCCCAGCGCGTCAAGCGCTACATCGGCGGCTACATGGCCGAGATGGGCGGCTGCGACCTCCTCCTCTTCACCGGCGGCATCGGCGAGAACGCCTGGTTCATGCGCCGACCCATCCTTGAAAACATGGAGTGCCTCGGCATCCGTGTCGACCTCTCCAAGAGCGACAACATCATGGGCGAAGACCTCATCCTCTCCACCCCAGACTCCCAGGTGGCCGTCGTTGTCTGCACCACCGACGAGGAATACGTCATCGCCTCCGACACATACAACCTGGTGAAATAACATCAATCATCCCAACAAAGGAATTGAGAATTGAGAATTGAGAATTAGCTCCGCCTCTGGATAATTCTCAATTCTTAATTCCTAATTCTCAACTCTCAACTCTCAACTCTCCATTCTCAACTCTCAACTCTCAACAGCCCCACCCACCCTTTTAGTTTTTAGTTTTTACCTTTTACTTTTATTTATCGGTCAGCACCTCGATGACTCCGGTGTGTTGGGTGTGGATGTTGACGCCGTGGGCCTTGAAGTAATAGAAATAGGTGCCGGCAGGGATGCGCTGAGCGGCTGGGTCCCACCAGTCGCCCTCGTCGGCGATGTTGACTTTGTGGTAGACACGGCGGCCGGTGCGGTCGTAGATAGAAAGCTCGCTGTACTTGAAGCAGTTGTTTTCCAGCAGTCCCACGATGACAAAACGGTCGTTGGAGCCGTCGCCGTTGGGCGTGACCAGGTTGGGATAGGAGAGGTTGGTGTCGCAGTGGTCGCCGTTCCAGAAGACATGGAGGTAGTAGTGGATGGTGCTGTCGCAGCCCGCCTCGTTGTAGGTGTGGTAAATATAGTCGGCCACCGAGTCGGTGAACACGCTGTCGAAGGCAAACCATGGCAGCTGGTCCTCGGTAATGCTGTCGCGGATGATGGTGTCGCTGGTGGGGATGATGTGGAGGATGAAGGTGACAAGGCTGTCCTCGCCGTGGCTGCCGTAGAAGTGGAAAGTGCCTGTACCCTCGTGATAGAACAGGGAGTCGCCGTATTGTACAGGCAGGTCGTTCTCGCAAGTGTAGTAAAGGACGGTGTCGAAGATGGTGTCATAGATGTGCAGGTGGTAGTTTATCAGACTGTCGCACATCGACGTGGGGTCGGGCCGGTATATTGCCGTGTCGGTCTCGGCATAAAATATTAGGCCAAAGCGGCTCCATGGCAGTTGCTCCTGAAGGATGGTGTCGTGCAGTTCGGCGGTATGATGTGGGTTGATGGTGATGTCAATGTAGTCCATGGCTATGGGGACGGTGCCTAAGGTGTCGTATCCATAGAGCCAATACCGTCCGCTCATGGAGGTGTCGGCGTCGGGGATGGAATAGGGCATGTCGTGCATGGCTCCGTCGGGGCTTTGCAGTCGGGTGTAGGCAACATTGTGTGAGGTAAACGAGAAGTATATGCTGTCGCCTTGGCAGAAGGTGTCGTTCATGTTGAATCGAACCGTAGCGGGTGTGGCATAGTCGGTCAGGATGGTATATGAAGCGCCCGTATTGGTGTCGTATTCTATCACGCCTAATATGAACAGGCTGCTGTCGCACTGTATGTGCATCACACCTCCGGCCGAGAGGTATTGCCCCACCTCTTTGCTGCACCACGATAGGGAGGGATAGCCTGCAAGTGGTTGGAAGTCGGCGGCTGTGAGCACTGTGGGGTCCCAATTAAAAAGTATATGGTTTACGGCCCGGCTGTTCACCACCATCTGTATTTTAATGGACAAACTGTCGGTGCGCAGATAGGATATTTGATGAGATCCGGAGTGCTCAACGTCGGGCATCACGGTGCAACCCACTCCGCATGCGGGCTTGTTCGACTCCTGTATCAGCCCAACGGGACGGTCAAACTCAAGAAAAAGGGCAGTGTCGCACGACATGAGGCTGGCGGAGGGGCGGAGCAATGCAAACCACCATTTCGACCAAACTGAGCCGCCATTGATACTGTCGGTTCTTATGCCCGAGACAGTATAATGGTAGATGCCGGTGTCTATATAGTCCAAGGCTCCATAGCTATAACCAATGCCCGTAGGGAATTCCAAAAATGGCACGTAGCGTGTCCCCCAAAAGGAGGTAGGGAGAATCTGGTCACCCACGTTTAGGTATCGGTAGGGAACAGTGGAGGGCTGTGAATGGGTGGTGCCCACCGCGATGGGCTTGGAGGAGCGGATAATGGTTTTCATTAAGTCGGTAGAGGCACTATTTGCCCGCATAGAGTAGCTCTGCCCCCGATTCAAGGTGATAGAGACCGTGTCGGTAGCCGTGATGCCCCCTTCGAATACGACGGTGCTGCCACCCAAGTGCGCGGGCGGCATTATCCAGACATGCGTGCTGTCCTCGGTGGCAATCATTTCGAAACTTTCGCCTTCGTTTGGAATACCCCATTCCACATGCCATTTGGGAATCAGCACTTGGAAGTCGGTGCCAAGCGCATTGCGTCCTTTCAGTGTGTAGGTCTCGCGATTGGTGGAGGTGCATTGGTAATAGCAGGTGATTGGGGCAGAGGAATGGATGTAGAAACCCCGGTTCAGGACGGTGTTGACGGGTTTGGTCTCAATACTATCGACCCATGACGACAGCCCTAGGGTGTCGACATCATAGGGATGCAGCATGATGCGCGTGGTGGGGAAGTAGGGGTTGGCGGGTTGCTCCACAGTGACGGTGGCGGGCTGGCCGTAAGAGTGGAAGACCAAACGGACAGGGGTTTCCCCGTAGTTGGTATAGGCAAAATTGGACAGGTCGGGCGGTGCAAACCAAAAGGCTGTGTCGGTCTGTGCGTGGCACACCGACGATAGAATCAATACTATGGCCAATACAACTCGCTTCATCCGATTGCTTTAAAAGTTATCCACGTCAACTTTTATTGTCCTTGGCAGTCCGCCGTTTCTCAGCTGTCCGTCGGCTGATAAAATAACCCGCCGCCAGAAGGACAGTTATGAATAAAATGGGTCTGAAAAGTCTTGGTACCATTCCTTGTTTTTCTCCCCTCCACACAATTACTGTAATTACTATGGCAAGAACAAACAGCCAGAAGGCCACGGCAATAGCCAGCAACATGCGCCATAACGTCCCCCAAAAACGGTAGCCAAACAGTTGGCGATAGGTGACATAATAGTATGCAGTTATCAAGATGATGAACAGCCCTAACACATTTGAGAATATATTCGAGATGAATGTACAGATAATGCTGATGGTCGCCATATAGATTTGGATGAAAACACCTTCAGCCAGTGTGTGTTGTGTGTGCCGTGGTGCAAAACGGAAGAAGAACCATGTTGGTATGCAAAACATCAGCGTGAAGGTTAGCAACCCCCAGGCAGGGTTATCTATAAACCAATTCATTATGTCGATAGCAATGGCATATTTCTCGGGCGTATCAGAATAGGTAAGGTGTTCGGTGCGACTGATGTCGAACAATTGTGCGATGATGAGGTAGACTACTGTCACCACGAAGAGCATGTTCACAGGTGGGAAACTTGCCCGGCGGCGGCCGTCGAGGTAGTCGCCGATAAGGTGTCCGGGGCGGAGCATCAGCTGCATCAACGTGCTGGGCAGCGAGTGAGAATCTAAGCCCCAGGCATTTAAAAAGTTCTGTCCTACCAACCGCCATGTGATACGTTTGTCACCCGCCTTCTGTCCGCACACGGGGCAGTAGTTGCCCGAATATGTATGTCCGCAGTTGGCGCAACAATGCTCTTCCAGTCCTTGGTCGGAGAACTGGATGGGTTTGCGCTGCCAAGCACGGAATCGGTTGATGTGACGCTTGATATTCATAGTATAGAGAATTAAGATTAGAGAATTGAGAATTGAGAAAAAGTGGCCGTATCCGGATATTTCTCAATTCTCAATTCTCAAATCTCAATTAGTTTAGTATCCGAAGATGTCTTCGAGCTTCAGCTTCTTCACCTTGCCGAATTTGGCAAGGGCGTTGAAGTCCATGTCGGCCTCCTTACCGAGGCACATGTATACCTTCTTCTGGCCACGGATGTACTTGTGGTTGAAGTTGACGATATCCTGCATGGTGACGTTGGGGTAGGCCTCGAAGAGCATCTTGGCGTGGTTCTTCTTGGGGTTGAAGCCCATGCGCTCGTAGTAGAGGTAGCTGTTGATGATGCCCATCTTGGTGGTGCGGGCGGTGCGGATGGCACTGATTTGTGCATCCTTGGCCATTTGGAAGTTGGCCGGAGCTTCGGGCATCTGGTCGAAGAGTTCGTTAAAGGCATTCATGGCATCGATGAGCTTGTCGTTCTGGGTGGCGATGATGGCGGCGTTAGTGAAGTAGCCGTCCTTGTCGCTAGGAGTGGCATAGTAGCTCTGTGCGCTGTAGGCAAGGGAGCGTTTCTCGCGCATCTCTTGGAAGACGATGGCGTTCATCGAACCGCCGAAGTATTCGTTGAAGACATCCATGACGGCTTCGTTCTTGGTGTTGAATTTCTCGCCGCGGAAGTGTTCACGCATATAGGTCTGGTTGGCGTTGTAGTCGACAAAGTAAACGGTGTTCTCGTTGACGGCCTTGGGGGTAATCTTCTTGTTGGCCGGGGCCTTCTTGTTCATGGGGTGGGTGTACTGGTTGGCAAGGGCCTTGAAGTTATCGAGACTCTCGGGGCCGTAGTACAGCACGCGGTGCTTGTAGCTCATGAGGCTGTGGAGGGCATCGGTGAGTTGGTTGCAGGTCATGGATTTCAGTTGAGCCTCGCTGAGTTGGTCGAGTGAGGGTGAGTCGCTGCCGTAGACACCGTAGTTGCCCAAGGCGCGGAAGCAGTTCTGCTGGTTGTGCTTGGCGTTCTCACGGCCTTTGAGGATACGGGCCACCAACAACTGAAGGGCCTGCTCGTTGGGCTGTGTTTCGCAAAGGATCTCGTCCATCAGGGCCATGGCTTTGGTCATGTTTTCGCTCAGGCCGCTGATGCTGATGTTGATGTTCTCAGTTCCCACGTTCACACTGTAGTTGCATGCCAGTTTGTAGAATTCCTGCTGCAGCTGCTCGGGGGTGTGTTTGGAGGTGCCGAGGTATTCCAGCACGTCGGCGGCAAGGTCGAAGGTCTTACCCGTTTGTCCGGCGCGGTAGCCAAAGTCGAAACGGTAGACGAGGTTGAACGTCTTGTTCTCGGTGTTCTGTACATAGAGCACTTCGGCACCGTTTTTCAGTTTGGACTTGGTCAGGTCTTTGCTGAAGTCCACAAAAACGGGCTCGATGGGTTTCACTTGGCGGGCTTTGATTTCTTTCAGGAAAGCACTCTCCTTGTCGCGACCCACTTCGATGGGGGTGATGGGGGGCTTGGAAACTTTCAGGATGGGTTCGGGTTCGCCTTTCAGTTTGTTGATGATGACGTAGTTGTTGTCCTTGAACAGACGGTTGGCAAAGTCTACAATTTCCTTTTTGGTAATCTTGGAGAGTTCGTTCACCTCGTTGCAGACATCGCCCCAGGAGCGGTGTTCGACAAAGGCATAGGCCATCTGGCTAGCGCGGCTGTTGTTGCTTTCGGCGCGTTTCATGATGGCCAGTTTCATGTTGTTGATGGCTGCTTCGAGCATCCAGTCGTCGAATTTTCCCTGTTTCACCAGTGCAATCTGCTCGTCGAAGAGGGCCTGCACCTGCTCCAAGGTTTGTCCCTGGATGGGCTGGCCGCCGAACATGAAAGCACCGTAGTCGTTGAGGGTATAGGTGCCTGCATAGGCGCCCATGCAGCGCTGCTGTTGGTTGATGTTAAGGTCGATGAGGCCGCACTTGCCGTTGTTGAGCACGCTCTCCAGCAGGTCGGCCAGCATGGCGTCGTGGCTGCCGTTGCCGCTGTCGAGGCGGTAGGCGCGCACGGTGTTCTCTGCGTCAAGGCCAGAGACAGTCTTGGTGATGACGCTGGTGATGGGCTTTTCGCGCTCAAACTTTAGTTCGGGCACATTGCCGGGCTTCATGTTGCCCCAGTACTTGTCAATGATTTTGATAGCCTCGTCGGGATCGAAGTCACCGGCCATGCTGATGCAGATGTTGTTGGGCACATAGTAGGTGGCCACAAAGTTGCGGATGTTGCGCATCGAGGGGTTCTTCAGATGCTCCTGACTGCCCAGGGTGGTCTGATTGCCGTAGGGGTGGTGGGGAAAGAGGGCGGCGAACATGGCGTCGTTCACCTTGCGGTTGTCCTTGGTCAGGCTCATGTTCTTCTCTTCATAGATGGTCTCCAGCTCGGTATGGAACAGGCGCAGCACCAAGTTTTGGAAGCGGTCGGCCTGAATCTCGCACCAAGTCTCAATCTGGTTGTTGGGAATGTTTTCCACATACATGGTGTAGTCATTGCTGGTAAAGGCATTGGTGCCGGTGGAACCGATGGCGGTCATGGCTTTGTCGTACTCGTTGGCCACGGCAATCTTGGAGGCCTCATAGCTCAGGCTGTCAATCTTATGGTAGATGGCGGCGCGGGTTGTGGGGTCGTCAAACATACGGTAGGCTTCAAAAAGGTCTTCAATCTTTTGGATGAGCACCTTTTCTTTCTCCCAGTCGGTGGTTCCCAATTTCTGAGTACCTTTGAACATCATGTGCTCCAGATAGTGGGCCAGACCAGTGGTCTCGTGGGGGTCGTTGCGGGAACCGGCACGCACAGCGATGTAGGTTTGCACTTTGGGCGCGTCTTTGTAGACGCTCATAAACACTTTCAGACCATTGTCCAGCGTATACTCGCGCACGTTCAGCGGGTCGTTGGGATAGGTCTTGTAGTGGTAAGTTTTTTGTGCCATAGAGGTGCCGCAAGAAAGCACTGCTAAGGCCACAAAACAGAGGATAAGACGGATTTGTTTCATATTATTAAATTGTTAATGAATGATTTAGTGCTACAATATATAAATAATTCCAAAAACAAAGATACAAAATATTTTTCATTATATAGCACTCAGGGCTAGAAAAAGCGCTTTCGACATTGCTCGCTTAATCCCAAATCTGTCATAAACTGACCTGGAAAAGTGAAATAGATTGAAATGTCGGCCTAATGACCAATTTGGGTTAATCCAAAAAGGGGTGAGGCTGAACCCCACCCTGTTTAATAATGTTATGTGTAAACCCTATTGCGGATGAATAGGCCTATTGGATGATGAGTTTGCGGACCAAGGTTTGCTGTTCGATTTGGAGGTGCACAAAGTAGGCCCCGCAGGGCAGGCCGGTCACGTCAAGTTCCACCGGACCGCGACCGTTGCATTTGAGTCTGCGTGTGAGCACTGCGCGTCCAGTCAGGTCGACGATGGACACATCAATTCGCTCGGCAAATGCCTCGGGCAGACCGCTGAGCCAGAGTGTGGTGCTTTTGTGTGCAGGGTTGGGCTTGAGGACCATGCCGAGTTGATTTCTCTCACTCGTGGCGGTGTCGATGCCCAAGGGACGATGGGTGGAAACCTGAAGCAGCGTGTCATACGCATCGGCATACCAGTTGTCGGCACAGCGTGTACGCACATAGAAGTCGTAGGATTGGCCAGATTCTAAACCTGTGGCCGTAAAGCTGTTTGTGGCAACAGTGGCTTCGGTGCCTGTGCCAAGGGGGAAGCCTGCCGTGCCGTATTCTACTATATAGCTTTGCGCCATTGGTTCTGCATTCCACTGCAGGGTAATGCTTGAGGTGGTGACCTCCGAGGTGTCCAAACCCGTTATGGCAGGGCATGATGGAGTGCTGAAGAAGAGGGTGTCGCTCCAGAGTCCAGCTATTTGGCTGGCATGTCCGCAGAAGGCATGGACATAGGCCGCATAGGTGGTGCCGGGGCTCAGGTTCTCCACTTGGTAGGGGTGGGAGGTGGCAAGTATGGAATTGTGCCGGTCGCCGATGGCCCAAACGTCGAGTTGCCAGAGGGAGTCGGAGCCAGAGGCGTCCCAGTCGATGAGAGCTGAGTTGTACGTGATGTCGCTGACGGTGACGTTTTCGGGTGCCGCACATACAAACGTGTCTGTGGTGGCCTCCACTGACACCCATTCCGAGAGTCCCAGACTGTCCGCCGTGCAGTCCTGCCGCAGGGCGATGCAATAGGTGCTGCCTGGTTGTAAGGTGGTGAAGGTATGGCTGTTGCCAACCACGCTCACGGTGCCAATGCCGCCCTCGTCGGGCGTAATCTTCAGATGGTATGAGGCACTGGAACCGTTCCATGACACGGTGACACTCTCATAGTCTGCCGTCACCGAGTCCACCGTGGGACTGGCGCATAGGGGCAGATCGCAAGTGTTGGTGTAAAGGCGCAGGTCGCCTGTCACCCATAAAGGGTATCCGTAGGCGTAGGTGTCGGCGCTGTCTATGTCTATGGGGGCGTAGTCAGCAATGGTGTATGTCCTTTGCGGGCTGAGGCCGTAGGGGTAGTGACCGTAGTAGCGTGTCGGCTTGCCGGTGCCGCCGTCGTCGCGCTTTACGGCCACCAGCAGGTTCTGGTGTCCGTCCCACATAAAGGGGTGGTCGAAGCGGTGCAGCTGCCAGCCGTCCAAGAGGTTGTGATAGAAGTTGGCCGAGTCGATCACCCGCACGAAACGGTGTCCGCTGTCGGGCAGGATGGGGCCGGCACTGAGGTCCTCTTCGGGCACATTGGCCAGATAGACCGTTATGTGTGTCAGGTGATCGCCTTCGGTAAGGCTTGAAGGGTGGAAAGCCAAGGCAGTGATGCCACCCTCCAGTCCCGACAGGAAGGCTGAGTCAATAATGGTCTGCGTATAGCTGTAGTTCGCGTTGTTGGCTCCGATGGGCACCATGATTGCAGTACTCGGGGCCAGGGTGGAGTCGTAGTTTTCGCGGAAGGTTGCGTCAGGGCAGGCCTCGGTGCCGAAGGTGCCGCGCACCCAGCTGCCCGTGTCGCCTGTGCCGCAAATGGGGCGCACATACACGTCTCTGTGCTCCATGCTTTTCAGCCCCCTGAGGACGTAGGTGGTGCCTGTGGTGCTGTCCGTCGTGCCACTGCCTTGGGCAAAGCCCACAGGACCGTATTCCACCTGGTAGCTTGCTGCCCCGTTGCACTCCCATGTCAGTACCAACAGGGTGTCGCTGGGCGCGATGGCAGGGTCTAGGCGCAGTTTTTTCACCCTGCAGCTGTCGGCCACGCAGTCCACCGTTAGGTCGAAACCGCTGGAGGCATAGCCTGCAATGCTGCCGTCGAATATCAGGGTCAAGGCTCCTGACTCAGAGGTGATGGGGCCGAAGGTTTCAGGATAAATTTCATCTGCCCGTGCCCAAAGCACACGCCCTGCAGTGCCTATGCTGTCGTAGATGATGAGGGACGAGATGTTGTTGATGTCGATGCTGCCGCTCACCGTCACCAGCGAGCCGGGCTCGGCGGGCAGGATGGCCAACGAGGAGGACTGTGCGGCAAAGTTGCCGTTCGGCCCACCGTTGTCGTGCAGTTGCACCCCGCACATCGTCAGTGTGTCGTGGCGGTTGGCACGCATGTTCCACGTGCCTGGCATCACAGCCAGCGGGCCCTCCCAGCCCGAGGTGTCGCCTTTGGGGCAGAATGCCCTCACCCACACGTAGTACTGCTCTTCGGCTGTCAGCCCAGCAAAGGTGCAGGTGGGCGTGGTCAGCCGACTGCCGCCGTCCAGTGGCCTGGCCGTGGAGCTGCTGTCAATGTAGGCCTGCCACTGCATGTTGCTGTCACCTTCGTCCCAAGCCACCGTCACTGTTGTGGCTGTCAACCCCGTCAGTTTCATGCCCGTCACGCTGGGGCAAGAGGGTGCTATATCCAATGTAAGGTCGTCTATAAAGGCAATCCACTGCCGCGGGTCACTCTCGTGGGCGCAGTCTCTGAGGGCCACGTAGAGGCCGCTGCCGCTGTAGTTGCTCAGCGGCACGTCGTAGCGGCGCCACTCGTTGCCAATCACCCTCACCGTGTCCACCACCTGGAAGGTGCTGTCCGCCTCGGGGTCTGTCATTACGCCCACCAGCAACCGTGCTTCCGAATAGAGGTTATAGGTGTTCAGCATGTTCTGTGCCCAGAAGGTCAGCTGCAAGGTGTTGATAGGGTTGGCAGAGGTGTTCACTCCTGGCAGTACGGCCAGTTGGTTGCCGCCCGAAGGGGTCCACCACCAGCGCAGTTCCTTGCTGCCCGAGTGGGCGTCGCTGGCCGACATCACCAGGGTGTTGAGGTCGGCGTAGCCCTGCCAGCAAGGCAGCTGGTGGGGCAGTGAGTAGAGTGTTGCGGCTTCAAAGTCCACGGTGTAGGGCAGGGTGTCCAGCAGTCCGCACAGGGTGCGGAACGTGCGCACCAGCGACCAGTTGGGCGGTGTGCTCCCGCAGTAGGGGCGCACATACACATCGTACTGCGTGTAGGGCAGCAACCCCGTCAGTTGCAGCGAGTCGGTGCGTATGTCGGTCACTATGTGGGTCGAGTCGATAGTGAAACCCGTTGGGCCGTAGGCCACTTCGTAGTATACCGCATTTGAGTCCGTCCAGTGCACCACGGCCCCGGTGTCGGTCACCTGGTCCACATTCACGTCCATGATGGTGTGGCAAAGCGAAGTGCGGTTCACCTCGATGTCGTCGATATAGATATAGGAGATGGTGGACCTAATGGCTATGCGGCCCGAGGGACGCGTGTAGTCGTCGAAGCGAACCACTGCCGGAGTCCATCCTGCTGTGAGCACCAAGGTGTCCATTGGCACAAAGGTACTCATGTCCAGCGGGTCAGAAACCATGCCTACCAGTAAGTTCAGCGAGCTGTTGACTGAGCCGTTGAGTGCCCAAAATGAGAGTTCCATGCTGTCGGGCGGGGCATCGAAGGCAGGCAACACTAAGCTGCCACCATACAGGTGCAGCGAGTGTCCCCCGCTATGGCTGTAGGAACTTGAAACCACTGGATAGTTACCGTTCCACCCCTCGGTGGTCAACCAGCAGGAGGGCACGCTCCAAGTGCTATCGAAATACTCGCCGTAGGGCAATAGTGCGGGGGTGCAGTTGGTCAGCACATGGCGCAGTACGCTGGTGAAGGTGTCGGTGCAATAAGCCGTCAGGCGCAGGGTATAGTGCGTGTTGGGCTGCAGGCCGCTCAGTGTGTAGGTGGTATCGCCCCATAGCAGGCCGCTGCTCAGCCAGGACGTGTCGCCGTCGGTCAGTGCCTCCACGGTCCACGAGGTGTCCTGATAACCGGGCGACCAGTTGAGCCTAATGGCTGTGGCCCCCACCGAGTCGATGCGCAACGTAGGAGGTGGGCAGGTGCTGGCGGCATTGGGCGCGGGCTGTGTGTGCAGCCGCATCACGTTGCGGTAGTGCACCAGCGTGGTGCTGGTGTTGGGCGTTAGGTAGGCCAGCGGTGTGGCGGCATAGCGCGACATGTCCTGCCGGAAACTGCAGTAGAATTGTCCTCCGCTAAACATCCAGTCACTGAAAGGACTCTCGAAAGCTACAATCAGGTTGCCCAAACCATTGTAGTAGAACGGTGTGTCGAAGTCGTAGTGGTTCCACCCCGTGGTGCACACCAGCGAGTCGACCATCACCTGCTGGAAGGAGACCCCGAAGGGCACCATGCCTCCTTGCAGGTTGTCGGCGTAGGTGTTGGCCAGATAAAGGATTGTGCCGGGGCGCCCAGAGGCATCTGCCGAACCGCAGTAGAGGTCGATGCCTGTAATCATGGCCGCCCCGATCAGCTCGCTGCGCAGCACCAGTTGCTGTGTGTAGCTGGAGCTATATTGGTCGTAGGGCATGTGGTTGTAGGTGCTCAGGTTCATGCTTGTCGTGTCGCCGATCTGCACCATGCCAGCACCCGGACTTTGCGCTCTGGCCGTCAGGGGTATTATTGCCAGAGTGAGGAGGATTAGGAATAGTTTCTTTTTCATTTTCATTGTGTTTTTCTATGTTATGAAATGGATTTCTCAATTTAATGTCTTTCCTTTTGCTTTTTGCCGCAAGTGGGTGGTGTTAGTTTGCTTGTTTTCTTTTCATTTCGGATGCTGCCACAGCCTCGGTGAGGCTGCTTTTGTCGGTCGTGTTCAGGTGGCTTTGATAGGTGCCGTCCCATGCCCAATTGAAACTCTCTTCACCTAATAGAGCCGGTAGTGCCCAATTAGTTACCCCTACTGCCGCATTATTTAACATACATTAACTATGTTTTAGAAAAATAGCGTCTCCAGCCTGTCATGTTCCCTCTTCTCGCCTCGGCATAGAGCAAAAGCTGCGCTATTTGCCCTCTGCTCTCGGCTTATCGAAAACGTTTGTCTCTTTGAAACAGACGTTTTCTCGCCTCGGCATAGTGCAAAAGCTGCGCTATTTGCCCTCTGCTCTCGGCTTATCGAAAACGTTTGTCTCTTTGAAACAGACGTTTTCTCGCCTCAGCATAGTGCAAAAGCTGCGCTATTTGCCCTCTGCATTCGGCTTGTCGAAAACGTTTAGTTGCGATAGGTCCGGTTCCGCACGGTTCCGATAAGGCTTCCCACGGCTTACATTACCGCTAAATTATCGTGTGGGAAACGTTCCGGAGGCGAAAGTGTTGTGGCTCGGAAAAGGGTCGGGCGCGGAGGGATGGCAAGTTTTTTTTGTTTATTTGCATTTTATATTGTATCTTTACAAATTGTTCTGTGCCGTGTTTTTTGGCGCAAAGTTTTTATATTCAATGAAATAAATAAGTGCATTGCTATGAATAAATCGGAAAACTCGTTAGTTGTAGGCCTTGAAAGGCTGGCTTTGATTGCCTCGCGCATCCGCAAAAATGAGGGTGCAGTCCCCCAAATTGAAATAGATATTATTTTGGAGGAGTTGCGCAACTTGTACATGGTGGCCCTGAAGATTGAAAAGGATAATCCCCAAGAGGTGAAACCAGATGTGCTGGAGCTTGACTTGTCGGCCGCCCGCGAGATGGCTGAAGAGGAGCAGCGCCTGGCCGCGGAGGCCGCCGCCAAGAGGGCCGCGGAGGAGCAGCGCCTGGCCGCGGAGGCCGCCGCCAAGAAGGCCGCTGAGGAGAAGCTCCTGGCCGAGGAGGCCGCCGCCAAGAGGGCCGCAGAGGAGCAGCGCCTAGCCGAGGAGGCCGCCGCCAAGAGGGCCGCGGAGGAGCAGCGCCTGGCCGCGGAGGCCGCCGCCAAGAGGGCTGCGGAGGAGAAACGCCTGGCCAAGAAGGCCGCGGAGGAGAAACGTCTGGCCGAGGAGGCCGCCGCCAAGAGGGCTGCGGAGGAGAAACGTCTGGCCGAGGAGGCCGCCGCCAAGAAGGCCGCCGAGGAGAAGCGTAAGGCCGCCGCCCTGGCGGCTGAAGAGTTGAAGCCGGTCTTTGCCCCCGATGAGACTGCGAAGGCTCCGGAGCCTGTCATAGAACCCCAGATGGAACGGCTGGAGGGCAACCCGAACGACGAGCTTTTTGCCGACGAACCGGCTTCGGCCAAACGTGAGGCTTCGCTCTTCGACTATATCAGCAAGGAGAGTGGCAGCCGCGGCAAACGTACCTTGGCCGACACGCTGAACCATCCGGCCCATAACGTTGAGGAGCAGCTGGCGGGCAGCGTGCGTGCCAAGAAGGTGGACGACTTGCGCACCATCATCAATATCAACGATAAGTTCAGCTTCATGAGCGAGCTGTTCCACAACAACATGAAGGCCTACAACGACTTTATCCTGAGGCTGAATGCCACGGCGGAGCGTGCCGAGGCATTAGGCTATGTGAAGGCTGTGGCAGAGGAGTATAAGTGGGACGAGGGTTCGGTGGTAGTGAAGAGTTTTTATAAGATTTTCGACCGCAAATTTTAGTTATGGACAACCGCAAGGCAATTCTTTTTTCGGCCCCGTCGGGCAGTGGCAAGACTACTATCATCAGGGAGATTCTGAAACGTTTTGACTGTTTTGAGTTCTCCATTTCGGCCACCAGCCGCCAGCCCCGCGAAGGGGAGCGCGACGGGGTGGACTATTATTTCCTCAGCCCCGAGGAGTTTGCCCACCGCGTGGCAGAGGGTCGGTTTTTGGAATGGGAGGAGGTGTATGCCGGCGTGTACTACGGCACCTTGAAGTCAGAGATTGACCGCATTTGGGATAACGGCCACGTGATTATCTTTGACGTGGACGTGAACGGCGGCATGAACATTAAGAAGTATTTCGGCCCCGACGCACTGGCCCTGTTTGTGATGCCCCCCAGCGTGGAGGTGTTGGAGAGGCGGCTGCGCAGCCGCGGCACCGAGAGCGAGGAGGCCATCACCAAACGCCTGGCCCGCAGTGCTGCGGAGCTGGAGAAGGCCCCACAGTTCGATGTGACGATTGTGAACGACGTGCTGGAAGAGGCTGTGGACAGGACACAGCAGGTGATTAACAACTACCTGAGTGTGGGTTAAAGGGAGGATGCCGTGGAATCGTTACTTTCTTTCTTGAAGCGTTTCAACTACTTGCTGGTATTTCTGATTTTGGAGATAGTGGCATTGATTTTTATTTCGCAGAATAGCAACTACCAGGGCTCGAAGTTGGTGCACTTGGGCAATGCCATAGCGGGTCGCTGCTATGGCGTGGTGTCGAGAGTGGGTGATTATTTCGGCCTGCGGAGCGAGAACGACCGCCTGGCAGCTGAGAACGCGGCCCTGAGGGCTCAGCTGGAGTCGTCGTATATCAGCTACAATATGCGTACTTTCACACGTGAAGACACTGTGTATAAGCAGCGTTACAGCTACACCGAGGCTCAGGTGGTCAAGAACTCTTGGAATCGCCGCGACAATTATATCATGATTAACAAGGGCCGGCTGCAGGGCATTCATCCCGACCAGGCGGTGATCTCGCCCCAAGGCATTGTGGGCGTGGTGGTGTCGGGCACCGACAACTTCTCGACGGTCATGCCGGTGCTGCACTCCAACAGCCGCAACAGTGTGAAGATTCCGCGCATCAACACGGGCGGCTCGCTGGTGTGGGACGGCGGCGACTTCCGCTATGCCACGCTGATAGATATCCCCACGACGTATAAGCTGTATAAGAACGACACGGTGGTGACCAGCGGCATGGCCAACGACTTTCCCGAGGGGGTGATGGTGGGCTTTGTGGAGAGCGCCACCAGCGAGAGCGGCAGCGGCTTCTACACTATCAAGGTGCGGCTGGCCACAGAGTTTACCAAACTGGACCATGTGTATATCATTGACAACCATTTCAAGGCCGAGCAGGACTCCCTGATGGCCAGAACGCAGAAGGAGGGCGAGCAGCAATGACACGACTGATTCTTTCAAATGTGTTCCGTTTCCTGGCCCTGATAGTGTTGCAGGTGCTGATACTGAACTATGTCTATTTGGGTGGCTATGTGCTGCCGTTTGTCTATATTCTGGGGGTTCTGATGCTGCCCACTAATTTTGGCAAGATTCCCACCCTGCTGGTGGCATTCGTGGCAGGCATGATGGTGGACCTGTTTTGCAATATCCCCGGTTTCCACGCCTTCACCTGCACGATGATGGCTTTTGCCCGCATCCTGTTTGGCGATAGGATGCTGACACAGGGGGACCCCGATGCGGTCGTTGTGACGCCTAGTGTGCGGGAGGTGCCGGTGCAGACATTTATGGGTTATGCGTTGCTGATGTCGTTGGTCTACTGTGTCACCTATGGACTGATCGAGGCTTTCAGCTTTGGCAACTTCTGGATGACTTTGCTGTCGATGCTTTTTAATACGTTGATTACTTGGGCACTGATTATGCTTTGCCAGCTTCTGGTAATACCGCAAAAAAAATAACTGGCCATGAAGAGACTGACCTTTTTTTTAGGGCTGATGCTGATGAGCCTGTCCCCGAGGGCACAGGTGGCCATCGGGGAGTGGCGCGACCACAACTCCTTTGTGGGGGCACGGCAGGTGTGTGCGGGAGAGGAACGGGTTTATGCCGCCACCCGCATGGCTCTGTTCTACTATGACCGCGAAGAGTATGCCACCTATCCCCTGACCAAGCGGACGGGGCTGACAGATGTGGGTGTCGGCACCATGGCCCTCGACGAACAGACGGGGAGCGTGGTGGTGGCCTACGCCAATTCGGCCTTGGACATACGCCAAGGAGGTGAGGTGAGCCATATTGCCGATATCCGATACAGCTCTATCAGTGGCGACAAGAAGATTTATCATGTGCGTTTCAACAACCGCCGCGCTTATTTGGCCACGGGATTTGGCATCGTCGTGGTGGACTTGGCACGCAAAGAGATTGAAGAGACCTATTATTTGGGTCCCAACGGCACGGCGGCGACTGTGTATGACGTGGCTTTCACCGATAGTCTTATCGTGGCAGCAACGCCGGAGGGATTGCTCTCGGCCCCGAAGGGGAGCAGCCGACTGCGCATTGCCGACATTTGGCAGCGCGACTCGCTTTCTCCCTTGGTGGGTCTTTCGGTCCGCACGCTGGAGGTGAGCCGCGGCCGCTTGGTGGCAGCCGCCTGCCACGACAATCCCGACAGCATGACGGTGTTCTTCCAACATGACGATGGAAGTTGGGAGGACCGTGGTACGGGCCGCGTGGAGTCGCTGCGATGCCACAATGGGTTTATCTTGCTGAACCATTTCGACAGTATTGAGATATTCGACGAGGACTACCGCTGCCTGTCTGTGGTGAGGAGCATACCCCAATACGGCATGTCGGCACGGGATGCAGACATCGATGCCGACGGGACCCTCTGGGTGGGGCATGCGTGGGGCGGTCTGTTGCGAATGCCCGCGGGGTATGCCGAGGCGCAGTCTTATCATCCTGCAGGTCCTTCGACGGACGACAATGTATACAGCCTCTTTGCCACGCCCGAGCGGCTCTATGTCTGCCCGGGGGGCAAGCAGCCGACTTATGCCGGTTCGTATATAGAGGGAAGAATGGCCATGTATGATCTGAAAGAGAAGAACTGGTCCTCGATTGGGCGCGGCAATGTGGGGCGTTTTATGGATGTGCTGAACATGGCTGTGGATCCGCGAGACAAACACCACTTGAGTGCCACCGCATGGGGGTACGGTGTGCTGGACATACATGACGACGTGGTGGAGACTCTTTTTGATGAAACCAATAGCAACGGGGCTTTGACGCCCTACCGCTCGGGCAATTACAGGCACATGCGCGTGTCGGGACTGGCCTATGACGGCCAGGGGAACCTGTGGGTGACCAATTCGCTGGTGGATAGAGGCCTGGCTGTGCGCTATCGTGACGGCGAGTGGGCGTCGTTCGATATTTCGCCTCTCTTCAACGGTTTGCGCGACGAGCAGTTGGAGATTGACAAAATTCTCTGGGACAGTGTGTACGGATACAAATGGTTTGCAGGCAGGGCCAACCGAATCTATATCCACGACGGCGAGGGGCGTATGGCATATGTCAACCCCAACAACGGCAGCCGACTGGAGACCCACGCCGTGAACTGCATGGTGCAGGACCGCTCGGGCGACATCTGGTTCGGTACCGACAAGGGCATCAAGGTCATCTATGACGGCTACCGCGCCTTTGCCAACGGTGGCCGTGGCGAGCAGGCCCCGGTCTCCTGTAGCAACATTCTCTACAGCGAGGATGGCATTTACGAGTACCTGATGGCCTACGAGGGCATCACCTGCATGGCAGTGGACGGAGCCAACCGCAAGTGGGTGGGCACTTCCAATAACGGCCTTTACCTCATCTCGGCCAACGGCCTGGAGGAGTTGGCCCATTTCACCACTGCCAACAGCCCCCTATACGCCGACAAGATTTCCACCGTGGCAGTGCATCCCGAGACGGGCGTGGTATATATAGGCACGGCCTACGGATTGCAAAGTTACCGCTCCACAGCCACTGTGGCCGAGAACTATCCCTCGGCCAATATATATGCCTTCCCCAATCCTGTCCGCCCTGATTACGACGGGCCGATAGCTATCAAAGGCTTTATGCGCGATGCCCTGGTGCATGTCACCGATACGCGCGGACATGTGGTCTACTCCACTACTGCCCATGGCGGTCAGGCCATTTGGAACGGCCGTACCGTCAATGGCGACAGGGTATCCAGCGGAACCTATTATGTGTTTGCCTCCGACATGGCCGGTACCATGCGGTCGGTGGCTAAGATATTAATCATTAGATAAGTTGACACCCACACTCTCCACCCCAGCACTAGTGCTGCACACCACGCAGTATGCCGAAACGTCGGTCATTGCCAAGATATTCACTCGGCAGCTTGGGGTGCGTTCCTATATTCTCAAAGGTGTGCGCAAAGGGGGCAGCCGTACCAAGCAGAATCTGTTGCAGCCGTTGAGCTATCTGGACTTGGTGGTGTATAACAATCCCAAGACCCAGCTGAACTACCTGAAGGAGATTGCCCCCCACGGTGGGCAGAAACCCGTAGTGTCGGACGATATGTCCGACGAGGCCATCCACAACGCGCTGCGGTTCTTTATGACCGAGCTGCTCTACAAGACCTTGCGAGAGGAAGAGCCGATGCCGGAATTGTTCGACTATGTGGTGGACAGTGCGCAGTTCAATGGGGACGGGCAGACGCTTTCGCACCAGCCGATTCTTTTTCTCTTGACAGTGTCGCGCCATCTGGGCATAGAGCCGCTGGACAACTACAGCCAGCGCGAGCCCCTGTTTGACCAGCAGGGTGGGCGTTTCTGTTTTGCAGGAGAGAATACGCTCAACCAGAGCACTTCGCAGCTGCTTCACTACTATTTGCAGGCTGTCAACAGCGGGGGGCCGATACCGCTGACCACCCTCTCTCAACGCACAGAATTAATCAATCGGCTGTTGGAATACTTCCAGTTGCATCTGGCAGAGTTTCGCAACTTTAAGTCGCACGAGATATTACATACGGTATTACAATAATTCTAAAATATATGAAAAAAGTTTTTATCACTTTGCTGATTGTGCTCTGCGGCTTGCCCGCCATGAGCCAGTCGTGCTATTGGGTGTTTCTCACCGACAAGCAGGGGGTGACTTTCGACCCCTATAGTTATTTCGATGCCAAGGCCATCGAGCGCTACCAGCAGAACGGTGCCGACCTGTATGACATCACCAACTATCCCCTCAACGGCAGCTATGTCAGTCGTGTTGACGCCATTGCCACCGAGGAGGTGGGACAGAGCCGCTGGCTGAATGCAGTGGCCGTGATGGCCACCGCCGAGCAAATCAGTCAGATTGAACAGCTGCCTTTCGTCAGCAACACACAAATCATTGCCAGCGAGATGCAGATTGCCTCCTATCAGGGAGCAGCCGCCAAGGAGGCTGTTGCCACTGAAGAATTGCCGGAGCTGACCAACCAATTGGTTCGTATGCAGGGCGAATTGTTCCGCGCGAAGGGCATTGACGGCAAGGGCATCCGCATTGCCGTGCTGGACGGTGGTTTCCCCCGTGTGAACACACACGATGCCTTCAAGCACCTGCGCGACAATAACCGCATTCTGGACACTTGGAACTTCCCCAACAAGAAGGCCGATGTCTACGGTTGGAACAGCCACGGTCTGAGCACTCTCTCCTGTATCACCGGCATTATTGACGGTCAGCAGCTGGGTCTGGCCACTGGGTCGGAGTTTCTGCTTTATCGCACCGAGGTGGAGGCCGAGCCCTTCAAGGAAGAGGTGTGGTGGCTGCAGGCCATGGAGCGGGCCGACCAACATGGGGCCAACCTCATCAGCAGCTCGTTGGGCTATGGCAAGGAACGCTATTTCACCCGCGACATGGATGGCACCTCCTATGTGGCTAAGGCTGGCAATCTGGCTGCCCGCAAAGGCATCTTGGTGGTCAACTCGGCCGGCAACGAGGCCGACAGCCGCCAGTGGAAGACCATCATCACTCCTGCCGATGCCGACAGTGTGCTCTGCGTGGGCGGCATCGAGTCCGACAACGAGCACTACCGCCATATCAGTTTCAGCTCCTTCGGCCCTTCTGCCGATGGAAGGTTGAAACCCAACGTGAGTGCCTACGGCCATGCCTTGGCCGCGGCCAACGGTAGCGACAGCAAGACCAATTGGGTCTACGGAACCTCTTTCTCCTGCCCCCTCACCTCTGGCTTTGCCGCCTGCGCCTGGCAGATGTGCAAGGGCAAGACCGCCATGGAGATGATGGACCTGATTCAGAAGTCTGCCGACCTCTATCCCTACTATGACTATGCCTTGGGCTACGGCGTGCCGCAGGCCTCCTATTTTGTCAACGGCCCCGCCAAGAAAACGCCCACCTTTAAATTCACCGACACTAAGGAGTATGTGCAAGTGCAGCTGCTGGAGAAGGCCTCCTTGGCCACTATCTTCTTCAACAAGCAGCGGCCTGACGGCTCACTGGTTAAATATTCGAGCGTGGAGTTCGAGAACATCGCCCCCGAAGACATCCTCCAGTTCCACAAAGGCAGCCTCGACAGCTGCACCCTCAACGTCAGCTATAACGGCTACACAGCCTCCTACCGCCTGAGCAAGGAGGACCGCTATGCCATGCAGTGGGAGCGCCGCGAGTTTGCCCCTGAATACAAGAGCGAGAGCGAGGTGCTGACCAACCGCTACAACTACAGCCGCACGGCTGCCGACCTGGTCCCCGCCAAGTGGGGCAAGAATGCCGAGTGGGAGGGTGGCCTCTACCTGATGTATGGCCTCAATGTGCCCACACAGTCCAAAGAAAAGGTGGTCAACCTGTGGTCGCCGGCCTTCCATGTCGGTTACCGTCTGATTCACGCCTTCACCAAGAGCTACAAGATTGGCTTGGGAGTGGAGTATGCCTTGGGCAACTTCAACTACCCCGCCGACAAGAGCAACCGCTTGGACCAGCTGTATAACATCAACCAGAACGGAATAGGCAAGAAACAGTACCGCCACAACGAGTTTGCCTTCGAACTCTTCCAGCGGGTGCGCATCACACCTACCGGCGGTTTGGCAGCCAACGGTGTCCACTGGGATTTGGGCCTCTATGGCAGCCTGGGCTGGGACAAATACGGCATCCGCTATGACTCCTATAACCACGCCTCCGGTGCTCAGATAGACATTCGCGGTCCCCACAATCTCGACAACCGTCTCTTCAACTGGGGCTTCACCACCCGCCTCACCTACGACTGGATTGGCATCTATGCCCGCTACCGCATGACCGGACTGATCCTAGGCGATGAAAAGATTGATGACACTTTGCCCACCTCCTTCCACCTCAACCTCCCCCGCCTCGAAGTGGGTCTGCAGATTACTCTCTAAGCAAGATAATCCCCAACTCATAATCCATATGCAGGGCAGTGGGCAATTCCACTGTCCTGCGTTTTTTATCCCATGGTGAAACTTTTTTCTTGCTGGATGAGAAAAATACGTGGTGCAGACGTACGGGATTGAACAGTTGGCAATTGTACCGTTCGGTTTTAAGCAAGGGTGATGGAAAGGTACCCACGTATCAGATCAAGGCTCTATGAAGATAATAGATAGCGTTTCTTGTCGAAACGGAATTATTGTTTTATTGAGCCAAGAAGTTAATACCAATTCTGGAAATGGCAGTTGCGAAGAAACGAGCCAGAAAGAAATTTTTGTCTGTTCCAATTATTATTCGTATTTTTGCAATTTGAAATGGACAAAGATAGTGTGCTAAATATGATACGTTCCACTGTGCGGGCAAAAGAACCTGACGCGGAGATAATCCTTTACGGGTCGAGGGCTAGAGGTGATGCTCGGAAAGACTCGGATTGGGACATCGTTGTTATTCTTAACAAACCCCCGATGCCGCACAAAGAACGTTACGAGATTGCTTACGACTTGTGGCTCAAGGGTCAGGACGTTGGCGAAGAAATCAACACGCTTGTATATACAAAAGAGCAGTGGAACGAAGCTCCGCCGTCACTATTTAAACACAATGTTAGAGAGGAGGGTATAAAAATATGAGCCTTACGGAAGAAGAACGGCAGGCCATCGTATTTTATCGTTTGGAGAAGGCGCAGCAATCAATGGAGGACATCCATAAGGTCTTGCCTTTAGGGGTATGGAACATCATCGCCAATAGAATGTATTGTGCACTATACTACGCTGCTTCGGCCCTGCTTATCCACGATGGGCATAAAGTGAGTACGCACAAAGGTGTAATCTCTCTTTTCAATTTCAATTATGTCAAAGATGGACCTCTGTCAAAAGAAGACGGCTCTTTGTTTTTTCACATATTCGCATTCCGTCAGGGGAGTGACTACGATGATTTCATCGATGCCTCGGAGGAGGATATTAAGGGGTATCTGCCACAGGTGGAGGCTTTGATAGAGAAAATAATATCATTGATAAACAATAAATAAACATATATATGACACTCGAAGAATTCCAAAACGAACTGCGTGCAGGCATTCCCAATCCGTTGCCTGCACCTCAACCCTATGACACCACTGTCAACCACGCTCCCAAGCGTAAGGACATCCTCACCAAGGCCGAGAAGGAGTTGGCCATCCGCAATGCCCTCCGCTATTTCGACCCCAAAGATCACGCTATGCTGGCCCCCGAGTTTGCCGAGGAGTTGCGCAAATATGGCCGCATCTATATGTACCGTCTGCGCCCCACCTATCCCATGTACGCCCGCCCCATTGACGAGTACCCCGCCAAGTGCCGTCAGGCTGCCGCCATCATGCTGATGATTCAGAACAATCTCGACCCCGCAGTCGCCCAACATCCCCACGAGCTCATCACCTACGGTGGCAATGGCGCCGTGTTCCAGAACTGGGCACAGTATCGCCTTGTGATGAAATACCTCAGCGAGATGACCGAGGAGCAGACCCTGGCCATGTATAGCGGACATCCCATGGGACTCTTCCCCTCGCACAAGGACGCCCCCCGCGTGGTGGTCACCAACGGCATGATGATTCCCAACTACAGCAAGCCCGACGACTGGGAGCGATATAACGCCCTCGGTGTCACCCAGTACGGTCAGATGACCGCCGGCAGCTACATGTACATCGGTCCTCAAGGCATCGTGCACGGCACCACCATCACCGTCCTCAACGCTGCCCGCAAGCTGGGCGGCGGCACGGCTGGCAAACTCTTCATCACCGCCGGTCTGGGCGGCATGAGCGGTGCCCAGCCCAAGGCTGGCGACATAGCCGGAGTGGTCTCCATCACTGCCGAAATCAATCCCGCCGCCACTCAGAAACGTTTCGACCAAGGCTGGGTGGATGAAGTTCACGCCGACCTTGACGAACTCTTTGTGGCCGTCAACAAGGCACGCCAAGCCAAGATTGCCCGCAGCTTTGCCTATCAGGGCAATGTGGTGGATCTGTGGGAATACTGCGCCGAGAAAGGCATTCAGGTGGACCTCGGCAGCGATCAGACCTCCCTCCACAATCCGTGGGCCGGTGGCTACTATCCCGTAGGAGTCACCTTTGAGGATGCCAAGGTGATGATGGCCGACAAGCCCGAACTCTTCAAGGAGAAGGTGCAGGAGAGCCTGCGCCGCCATGTGGCCGCCATCAACAAGCTCACGGCCAAGGGCATGTATTTCTTCGACTATGGCAACGCCTTCCTGCTTGAGAGCAGCCGCGCCGGTGCCGACATCTGGAATGCCGACCACAGCGCCTTCCGCTATCCTTCCTATGTGCAGGACATTATGGGTCCCATGTGCTTCGACTATGGCTTCGGCCCCTTCCGTTGGGTCTGCACCAGCGGCAAACCCGAGGACCTCGACAAGAGCGACCACATTGCCATGGAAGTGCTGGCCGAGATAGCCGCCACGGCTCCTGCCGAAATCCAGCAGCAGATGCACGACAACATACAATGGATCAAAGGTGCCAAGGAGAACCACCTTGTGGTGGGTAGCCAGGCCCGTATCCTCTATGCCGACTGCGAAGGCCGCACCAAGATTGCCGCCCGTTTCAACGAAGCTATCCGCAAGGGCGAGATTTCTGCGCCCATCGTGCTGGGCCGCGACCACCACGATGTCAGCGGCACCGACAGCCCCTTCCGCGAGACCAGCAATATCTACGACGGCTCCAACCGCTGCGCCGACATGGCCGTTCAGAACGTTATTGGCGACAGTTTCCGCGGTGCCACCTGGGTTAGCATCCACAATGGTGGCGGCGTAGGCTGGGGCGAAGTGATCAATGGCGGCTTCGGCATGGTCCTCGATGGCTCTGCTGACTGCGACCGCCGTTTGCGCCTGATGCTCTACTGGGATGTCAACAACGGCATCAGCCGCCGCAGCTGGGCTCGCAACGAGGGAGCCATGTTTGCCATCCAACGTGCCATGGACAGCAACCCCGACCTCAAAGTCACTATGCCTAACTTGGTCGATGACAAGATTCTCGAAGGACTCTTTTAAATAAAGTATAATGTACAGTGTACAGTGAGGCGGTAGCCATCACTATACACTGTACATTACTCTATTTCAATTCCCAGTTCTCCATTCTCCATTCCGAGTTCTGAATGGGATGACAACCTTCTCCATTCTCCATTCCCAATTCTCAAATCTCAATTCCCAATTCTCAATTCTCAAATCTCAATTCTCAAATCTCCATTCCCAATTCTCAATTCTCAATTCTCCAAGTTCCCATGTCTACCCACCCAAGATGGCTCATACTGAGTGCCTCCACCTTGTCAGCCATAGTCGTACTGTTTGCGGGCTACTGCCTCTGGCATTATTCCACCCCTATCCCCAATAGGCCAGAACAAGTTCAAAAGATAGTTCTCAGCCCCATGACCCCCGTCAAGAATCAGGGGCGCACACAGTACTGCTGGGCCTACTCCATGCTGGCCGCCATCGAAACCGAGCACTTTCGGCAGGGAGACAGCCTCGACCTCCCTATACAGCCAGTGGTCGAAGCCCAAGCCGTCGAGACCGAAATGCCCCCCTCTGGCCGTGCCATGGGGCAGACACTGCTGAATTTCATCGAGCGGCACGGCATCTACCGAGAACTGTGCAACCCCAAAGACTTCCTGCCACTCTGCACCACCAAACGTGAGCCATATAATCAGTGGATAGTCCCCGACCTGCCCGACAACTGGGAGCACAACCGTTTTCTCAACCTTCATCCAGACACCCTTCTTTCCCTAGCTCTCCTAGCGGTGAACCAGGGCAGAGGAGTTTGCTGGGAAGGCGACATCAGCGAACGCGGATACTCATTCACTCAGGGCATTGCCGTCACCACCCTCCCGCCGCTCCTGCTCTATGTCAAGTCACTCCTACGCCCGCCCACCGACGACCACTGCATGGCCATCGTCGGCCTTGTCCAGGGCGACGACGGCACCCGCTACTTCGTCATGAAAAACTCCTGGGGCACCCACAACCCCTATGGAGGCCTCATGCTCATGTCCTTCGACTACTTTCGCTGGAACACCGTGGCCCTCTACCTCCCGAATACAATGTACGATAATACTGTACAGTGAACAATGTACAATGAACAGGGGTGGCTTCCGTAATTGTGCGCTAGTCTGCCATCTAAATTTCGTGGAAACGGGATGCAATTGTGATATTGAGAAAATAGTGAGTGGGTTAACTTCTGGGACTTGATTTGTGACTATTTTGTGGACTAATAATCTCTTGTTGAATTTACACCTCAGTGTTTGTGCCAGCTGATGTACTAAAGCGGGTAGTCGTCCGTTATCTAGAATATGGAGCAGAACTTTGTTTTTCGAAGCTGCGGTTTGAGGCAGTTGGGCGATATTTTGGACATGGAACACGAGGCGATTGTAAACCTTTCGCGGCCTGACTTGTTGAGGCGTAACAGTGTGGAGATGTGGAGGTCTTGCCTGCGGCCACCTCATCTGTGCCAGGGGGCATGGGTGGGGGAGGATTTAACGGCCCTTGCGGTGCTATATGTGCCACAGGAGGGCGGCGAAGAGGATTTGTCGGCTCTGTTGCACCATCACGTGGCTTTGCCTTCAGCGAATTACAAGATTTGTATTGTGCGACCCGAGTGGAGGGGCCATCATTTGCAGGTGCTGCTGGGCAGGTGTCTCGAAGTGGAGGCGCGGCGCAGGGGCATCAGGGTGCTCTGTTCCACAGCCTCGCCCCATAATGAGGCCAGCATCAGGAGTTTGTTGCAATTAGGCTATGAATACGACCGCACGCTCAGCAAATACGGTTTCGAGCGCAATCTGTATTTTAAGGTGCTAGATAAGGGTTCTGAATTTGTAATAAAGTAAAAGGTAAAAACTAAAGGGGTGGGCGGCAACCACTCAGATGGGAATTGGGAATGGAGAATTGGGAATGGAGAATTGGGAATTGGGAATTGGGAATTGGGAATTGAGAGGGCGGGAGCCGCCATTACTATTAGCTAATCACTTAATTGGGGGTTGAGAACCGGAGATTGAGTTTGCAAGTGGTTTGCAAAAAATGATAATTGTGGCGTGGAAAGCCATAAACTCATCTTTTTTTACTATCTTTGCAACATCCATTGAGGAGGCTATTTGGGTGAGGGTGGTTACACAATGTGCATTGTATGAAGCATTTGACGGCTAAGATAAGTATTCTGATAGCATGTGCGATTATCATGCTGCATGCTGTTGTGCCCCATCACCACCACGATTGCGAGGAGGGAGCAGGCTTGGTCTTTGAGACCGAGTTATGCTGCCATTGCGATAGTGACTGCAGCCATCACGATTGCGACCATCGTCATTCTCATCATCCTTTTGACATTTGTTTGTTGCAAGAGTTGCTGTCGCACCTAGTGTTTTCCACTAGTGACGACCACTTTTCGATGGCCAGTCTAATGAAGGCCGTGGCCAGTAACTATTGGTTTCCGGCGCTGGCGGCATTCTTTCCCACGCCCCAAGTTCCTATTTTACCCGAAATCAAAGTACATCAGCCCATCAGGGCGGTACTACTTGTTCCGGCGCCCTTGTTGGGTGTCGCTTCTTTGAGGGCTCCACCGTTCCTGTCATTCTGAATGTAAGGTAGTATCTGCTACTGCCCTTTTCTGTACTCTGTTCCTCGAACACTGTGCATTTACTATTCACATAATACTTTATTGAAAATGAAAAAAATAGCCTTTTTGTTAAGCATGGCGGTCATTTTGGGCATGGCCCCTGCCTGCCACCATGCTCATGAAGAACACGAACACGAGCATCATCATGATGCTGAGCAATATACCGCATATAACTCCGATTTTGAACTCTTTGCTGAAGCAGAGCCTTTTTTAGTAGGACAGGAGTCGAAAGTTGCGGCCCACCTTACTTATCTCTCCAATTTCAAACCGCTGGATTCTGTCCGAGTGAAAATCAGTCTCGTCGTGGACGGAGAGGCCGTCAGCCAGCTGATTGAGCAGCCCTCACAGCCGGGTATCTATAAATGTACGGTCAAGCCCACCAAAGCCGGCTGCGGACAGCTGAAGGTTGAAATTATGCAGCCTGCAGGGACCTCTGTGCTGACTCACCCCCACGTGCATGTCTATGCCTCTCATGAGGCGATGCACGAACATGGTCACGAGCATGGTCACGAACATGGTCACGAACACGGCCATGGCGCGGCCAACGCAGTTGCCTTCACCAAGGAGCAGAGTTGGAAGATAGACTTCGCCACCGACACTCTGAGAATGCAGCCTTTTGGCACGGTCATCAAGACCGCGGGGCAGGTGCTGCCATCGCAGGGCGACGAGCGCGAAGCCGTTGCCACGGCCTCGGGCGTTGTGGTCTTTAACAATGGCAGTCTGGTGCCGGGTGCCGCAGTGAAGGCCGGCCAGCAACTCTTTACCATCGAGAGCAGCGGCATGGCCGATGACAACATGAGCGTGCGCCTACAGGAGGTCACGGCAAGTTATTCTGCTGCCAAGGCCGAATACGAGCGCAAGCTGCAGCTGGCAGAAGACAAGATAGTCTCCCAGTCGGAACTCGGGCGTGCCAAGGCTGCCTATGAAACGGCCAAGGCTGCCTACGACAACTTGCAGCGAAATTTCTCGCAGAAGGGTGCCGTGGTGCGCGCACCGATTAGCGGCTATGTGCAGCGGATTAATGTCGGCAACGGCAGCTTTGTGGAGGCGGGGCAGTCGGTGATCACGGTGTCGCAAAATCGCGACCTCTTCATTCAAGCCGAGGTGCAGCCCCGCTACTATAGCCAGTTGAGTGCCATCGGTGATGTCAACATTATCATTCCTGGCGACGACCATGTCTATACCCTTGCCGAGCTGAACGGCAGTGTGGTTTCCTACGGCAAGTCCACCGACAAGGACTGTCCTTTAGTGCCGGTTACTTTCCGTGTGCGCAATCAGGCCGGGCTGCTCAGCGGCAGCTTCGTCACCCTTTATATCACCACCCGCTCAGACCAGCAGGCTTTGGCCATTCCCAATGAGGGTATCGTGGAGGAGATGGGCAACTACTTTGTGTTTGTGCAGCTGACACCTGAGTCGTTTGAGAAACGATTGGTCAGGCTGGGTTCTACCGATGGCCGCTTCACCGAGATTCTCTCCGGCGTGAAGGCAGGCGAGCGTGTCGTCACCCGTGGGGCTTCTATGGTACGCCTGGCACAAAACGGTGCCGCCCTCGACCCCCATGCAGGCCATGTTCATTAATTGCTAAATCCTTCATGATATGAATAAGTCACTCATTTCGTGTATATCAATTTGTTTTTGTGTTCTTCTTTGCTCCTTGACGGCCATCGGGCAGCCCCATTACGCCCAGGTACTGAGGGATTTAGAAGCCAAGAATCCCACCCTCTTAGCCGCAGCAAAAAGGGCCGAGGCCCAGAAGGCGACCGCCCATGTGGGACTGCTGCTTGACGACCCAAGTGTTGAGGCAGCCTACTACTGGGGCGACCCGTCGGAAAATGGGGTCCGTTGGGATCTCAGGGTGTCTCAGACGTTTGAAATGCCGTCCGTGATGGTGCGCCGTGCCCGCCTGCGTGATTTGCAGGAGAATGCGGCAGGGCTCGACTATCAGGCCCTTCGAGTTGCCACCATGTTGGAGACCCAGCAACTCTGTGCCGACATCATCTACTATTGGAATGTGGCCTATATATATGAACGCCGCTGTACTGCCGCCATCAGACTTGCCCAACTTTATAGTCGCCGTTTTGCGGCAGGCGATTGTTCCATCTTGGAGTACAATCGTGCCCAGATGAATATGGCCGACATCCAGAATAAGGCTGCGCATGCCATTATGGAGGCCGACCATGTGATGGAGGATTTGCGCCAGTTGATGGGTGACGAAAATTACAACTTCACCCAGATGGAATATGATTCGGTGATGGGCGGACTACTTTTCGAAGATTGGTATGAGCAGTTGGAGATGCGCAATCCGGAACTTCAGCAACTCAACAATCAGCTGGCCATCAGCCAGCAGAAGGAGCAGCTCAGTCGTGCCAGTTGGCTGCCCAAGGTGGATGTAGGGTATGCTGCTGAGAATGTGGTTGGCAGCACTTGGCGTGGTGCCACAGTGGGGTTAAAACTCCCCTTGTGGAGCCAGCAAAGGGCAGTCCGTGCCGCCAAATTGCAGACCGCTGCTTCCCAAGACGCCCTTGCGGCCAAACGCTTTGAACGTTTCAACAAACTCCGCTGCGTGTTTCATCGTCACGAGGCTTTGATTCTCAATCTCAACAATCTCAAGGCAGCCTACCGACAGAGCAACAGCCTTGAGCTGCTGGACAAAGCCTTGGAGGCAGGTGAAATCAACCTGGAGCAATATCTCCAACAAGTCAATTATTATTACGAGATCGAAATGGAAATATGGAACACTGCCCACCAGTTGGAGCAGTTCCACTTACTCCTCTATTCGGTTGAATTATAATTCCAAATCCGATAAGAAGATGCTCAATAAAATAATAAGATTCAGTTTAGACCACAAACTCTTCATCCTTGTGGCCGCCATCCTGTTGGTGGTGGCCGGATTGTGGTCGGCCAACCGTACCGACATTGATGTCTTCCCCGACCTGACAGCACCGCAGGTGGTGGTCATGACCGATGCCCACGGTATGGCTTCTGAAGAGGTTGAACGTCTGGTCACCTTCCCCATTGAGACGGCTGTCAACGGGGCCACCAATGTGCGTCGCGTCCGCTCCACCTCCATGGCGGGTGCCAGCTTTGTCTTTGTTGAGTTTGACTGGGGCATGGATGTCTTCCGTGCCCGCCAGATAGTCAGCGAAAAGATGGCCACTCTTGCCGAACAGCTTCCCGAAGGCATCACCCCAGTCTTGGCCCCCCAAAGCAGTGTGATGGGCGAGATATTCTTTGTGGGCCTTCAGATAGACGATTCTGCCCAAGTGGCCCAACCCACCTCGCAACAAGACTTGCGCACCCTGGCCGAATGGGTGGTCAAACCGGCCATCCTCGGCACCGGAGGTGTCTCGCAGGTCACCATCATCGGTGGTGAATATAAGCAGTACCAGATATTGGCCGACCCCATTCGCATGCAGGCCTACGGTGTCAGCATGGCCGACATAGAGGCCTTGGGCAACAGCATCAGTGCCAACTCCACCGGAGGTGTCATTCGGGAATACGGCAACGAGTATGCCCTCCGCGGCATGGGGCGTTCCAGCGATGTTGACGAACTGGGAGCCTCTTTCGTCACCATGCATCAGGGCCATCCCGTCCGTCTCAGCGACATAGCCGAAGTGCGGGTGGGCAATGCGCCTAAGATGGGTTATGCTTCATGCAATGCCAAGCCTGCCGTCATTCTCTCCATCTCCAAACAACCCAATATCAACACGCTCCGTGTCACCGAGAAAATCGAGGCCAATCTGCAGAATATCGCCAAGCCCCTTCCAGCCGATGTGAAGATGAATACCCACATCTTCCGTCAGGCCGACTTTATTGAGTCCTCGGTGGGCAATGTGGGCAAGGCCTTGCTGGAAGGTGCCGTGTTTGTGATCATTGTGCTGTTCCTTTTCTTGGGCAGCTTCCGCACAACGCTGATATCTATCATCTCCATTCCCCTGTCCCTTCTGGCCACGGTGTTGTGCCTCTACCTATTGGGTTACGAAATCAACACCATGACCCTCGGTGGCATGTGCATAGCCATCGGCTCCCTGGTGGACGATGCCATCATCGACGTTGAAAATGTCTACAAACGGCTTCGACAAAACCACCAGCTGCCCTCCGAGCAGCGCGACTCGGCCTACAATGTGGTCTTCCACGGCTCGTCTGAGATACGCAGTTCCATCATCCATGCGACTTTCATTGTGATGATTACATTCGTGCCGCTCTTCTTCTTGAATGGACTGGAAGGACGTATGCTCAAACCACTCGGCATCGCCTACCTCATATCCCTCTTCATGTCCCTCTTGGTTGCCATGACCGTCACACCCCTCCTGTGCAAACTACTCCTCTCCGACGAAGCCTATCTGAACCGTCGCCAAAAGGACAGCTGGCTGGCCACTTGGCTCTCTAAAGGTTACCGCCGCATGCTGCAATGGACGTTCGGCCATCGCCGTCCGGTTGTTGCCTCCACCGTGGCCCTGCTTTTGGTCGCCATCGGTCTTATGTTCACCATGGGGCGCGATT
>ODAI012734648.1_pt1 | contig 32566 bp, 26 predicted proteins | sample 1539321 | NCBI WGS metagenome assembly ODAI01 (sample SAMN02144231, study PRJEB22623) | gut metagenome | biome: sheep rumen | host: Ovis aries | place: New Zealand
GGCTGCTCCCACAGAGTCAGATCATTTTTATTTAACTGCGCCGCAGGTATTCAGAAAGGCTCCGTTCAGGGCATAGTTCCTAAAACAATGCTGCCAAATCAGGCAGAGTTTACCGAAATGCGCTGGTTCGACCAGGGCAGTGCCAACCTCCCTGAAGAAAAGCAAGTTTACCTGAACGGTCAATACATATGGTTCGGCAACATCGTTTTTACCGATGAAGAAAATGACCTTTCCTTTGGAGTCGAAATCTGCCGTGACATCTGGACTGCAATGAGCCCAAGCTCCTACCTTTCCGTCGCAGGTGCACACATCATCTTTACACCGAGTGCAAGCACCGAAACCGCAGGCAAGGCCTCGCAGCGCAAATATGCACTTTCCGCAATGTCACAGAAAAACAGCTGCGGCTATGTCTATGCTTCCTGCGGAGTTGGTGAGTCCACCTCAGAAGCCGTTTTTGCCGGCCACAGACTGATTATCGAGAGCGGCACAATCATCGCCGAAAGCAAGCGCTTTGAGCGCAATTCCGACGCAACCTACAGCGAAATCGATATCGAAAGACTTCGCTTTGAACGCATAAGAAACCGCAACATACAGGCTTGTAACGAAGAATATCTCGGAGCCTATGATTATATCAGAATCGCCATTCCAAAGATCCGCATGGTCGGCTTTGACGAAAAGCCGGTTCGCAAATATCCGCCTAACCCTTGGATTTTGGCATGCACGCCTGCAGCAGACGATTACTGCGCCGATGTATTCAGCATCCAGGCATCCGCACTGGCACGTCGTATGGAGCACATCGGTACAAAGAAAACTGTCATCGGTGTTTCAGGCGGCCTCGATTCCACAATGGCACTGATGGTAATCTGCGAAGCACACAAGCTCCTCGGACTGCCTATGGAGAATGTCATCGCGATAACGCTTCCGGGCTTTGGCACATCAGATCACACTCACGACAATGCAGTTACAATGATGAAAGAGCTCGGCGTAACGATGCGTGAAATCAGCATAAAGGACGCTGTTTTGCAGCACTTTAAGGATATCGGGCACGATCCGGAGAACCGCGATCTGACATACGAAAACGCTCAGGCCAGAGAACGCACCCAGATTCTGATGGATGTTGCCGGCAAAGAAAACGCACTGATGGTCGGCACAGGCGATCTTTCCGAAATCGCCCTCGGATGGTGCACATATAACGGTGACCACATGGCATTTTACGGTGTAAACGGCTCGCTTCCAAAGACACTGCTGCCATACGTGCTCACATATGTGATGAACACGCGCTATACCGACAAGCCAAAGCTTCAGGCCACAATCAAATCCGTCATCGACACACCGATTTCACCGGAGCTGCTGCCGCCTGACAAGGATGGCAAGATTGCTCAAAAGACAGAAGACAAGATAGGGCCTTACGTGCTCCATGACTTCTTCATCTACCACACGGCACTCTCGGGCTGGGCTCCCGAAAAGATGCTCTACATCGCCGAGCAAGCCTTTGAAGGCATATTCAAGCGCGACTACATAGCAAAGTGGCAGCGCACCTTCTACCAAAGACTGTTCTCGCAGCAGTTCAAGCGTAACTGTGCGCCTGACTGTCCGAAGGCAACTCAGTTCTCCTTCGGCGAATGGCATATGCCAAGCGATGTCTATGCTTCACAGTGGCTGGCTGAAATGGACAGACTGATTGAAAACAAATAATCAAAAAAGGACAATCCCCGAAGTACCGATATGGTACCTCGGGGATTTTGACTTTTTGGAACTCTATCTTTCCGGCTCAAGTATAGTTGCGCCGACTTGTATGCCATAGTTCATATAGCTGTAGTCTCCCGTCAAAAGCTTTGGACAGAGAGTAGCATATGATTCATTTGTGTAGAACCCTGTCTGTTCACCGCTGGCCTTTTTGTATACCATAAATCCTGTACACTCCTTGCCATCGTAGACAAACTTTGCTGTACCGGCCTTTGAAGATGTTGCATAGATGTTTCCGTCTACGATAATCTCTGACTGACCGGCCTGGTTAGAACCGAGATAAACGGTCATGCCCGATGCCTTCGCATTGCTGAAAATATTCTTTCGCAGCACCAGACTGCCTACATTCGAGCCCTTGAAATCCGAGCCCATATCGTCTCCGTAAGTGTTGAGACAGGTATTATTCATAACCTTTACACTGTGAAGATAGCCGTTGCTTCCGTTTGCAGGGCCGACAAATATTCCGCCCATGTAGTCGCATGCCGTCAGGTTGTTCTTTAGGGATATATCGTCGCCGTTATAGCTCTGGTCATATCCCACAGCAGAGAGTATCCCATAACCCCAGTCACATCTGTATGTGATATTTTCGGATATGGTCATATTCCTCGTACTGTCGACCTTTATGCCATAGCCTTCGCCGAGAGTGCTCTTGCAGGCTCCGACGCTGTTTGACTTTATTGTGCAGTCGCGTGGAGCATCGTAAGCAGCTTGCTGGCAAACGCCTCTGCCGCCGACATATTCTATGCCGCAGCCGCCTATCGTCATCAGCTTGTTGGCGAACATGTTGATATGTTCTGTATTTCCTTCTACCAGAACGCCTGAGCCCTGGTTGATGTTATAAATATTGTTGTAGTAAATCAGAATCGAGCGTGTCGCCGTCGTAGTATCACCTATTACCCTGATACCGTAGGCTCTCGGTCCCGGAGTGATGCTTTCGGAAATAACGTTTCCTTCATCGTCAAGCTCCTGAACAACCTGATCTGCACCCACTACCCGCAGGTCATGAATATCCAGTCCGGCCAGGATGATGGCCTTTGAATTTACCACCTCAATGCCTGTCTTTGCATTCTGCAGCTCTAGATTGCACAGTGTCAGGTATTTCGATCCGTCAACGGTTATCAGCGGATCATCACCCTTTAGACCCTTGCCATCAATGATGGCTTTCTCCGTAGTGGACGAATGGGTCATAATGGTTATGTAATCGTGGCTGTCACCCTTCAGTGTTATGTGCAGTCTCTCGTTGTACACGCCCGGCTCCAGATAGAGAACACCGCCGCTGTGCATCGAGTCAATGCCCTTTTGCACGGTCTTAAACGGTAGCTCCTCCGAACCCGGATTGCTGTCATCGCCATAGGTTGCGACATATTTTTTGTTTGCCGAATCGCTTGCAACATAGCCTGCTATACCAAATGCTTCGAGAACATTAGTCTCCATAGGCTGCATCTGAACGGTATTTTCTATATACTGCAGCAGTGCTTCGTCTCTCGGATCCACCTCTGCAATTTCCTTTTGAAATTCCTTGTCGGCCAGATTAGCCTTTATATTGTCAGGAATAGAGGATATTCCGTTCATCACTCTGCCCACAATGCCCGGCAGGAACATCCAGCCCGTTACAAATCCGGAAACCAGTAAGACAGCCACCAGCATCCTGATAATCATCTTGTCGATTGCCGGCTTCTTTGCCCACTTTTCCTTACGGATAGCCTTCTTTTCGCGCTTCTTTTCCTTTTTTGCTGCCTTCTTTTCTGCCTTTTGCGCTTTCTTTGCAAGCTTTGCTTCTTTCTTTGCCTTTTTGAGTTCAGGCTTTGCAGCTTTTTTGTCTGCCTTTTTCTGAGCCTTTGCTGCCTTTGCCTCTTCGGCCTTTTTCTTTGCAAGCTCTTTTTTCTTTATCGCATCAGCCTCTTTGCGGGCCTTTGCTCTAATCTTTTTAACCTGCTTTTTGATATAAGCTTCCCGTTTCTTTTCATTATTCTTCAAGTAGAAAGGAATCTTTATCTTGCTGGTATCTATGGTTTCTTCCGGCTTTGGTGCCGATTTCTTTTCTTTATTCTCCTCAGCCTCTTTTTCCGCTTTTATCTTGTTACGGGCCATTTCTTCGGCTTCCTCGAGACTTACCTCCATGTCTGCGGAGTTTTCATCCATGACAATTTCGGTAAGATTTTCGAGTTCGTCTTTTTCAGGCTCCGGAGCAGGTTCAGGTTCCTTTTTGATTTCCTCAACAACAGCGATATCCTCTGTCGTTTCCTCTGCAGGTTCAGGAGCCTTTTCCTCTTCCTTTTCGCTCTTGCGGCCTCTGCGGCGTACCTTTGGCTTTCCGTGGCTCTTTTCCTGCTGCCGTTCCGGCTTTGGTTCCGGCTTTGGTTCGGATTCCTTTTCTTCGGTTTTTTCCGCACCGGTTCCGATTTCCGTTACCAGATTATCAGCATTAGGCATTACAAAGGTATCAGGGATTTCAAGACTTTCTGCCGATGCTGCCGCTGCAGCAGCCGCTTCAGCCTGCCTCTGCCCCTTTGTAGCCAGGAATCCGCTTTCGATTCCCGCAGCTATATTTTCTACGCCTTCCATTACTTCGGATTCACTGCCTGTTTCAGGCTCCGAAGCAGCTTCCGCTTCTTCAACATCCTTTGATTTGTTCCGCCTTCTGAGAAGCTTGTCTTTCAGGCCCTTTGACTTTTTCTTTCCGTCTCTGTCTTTCTTTGCCTTCTTTTTATCCTTTTTATCTTTTTCTGATCCGGACGCCTCTTCTGTCAAATTGATTGGGTCGGCAGCTTCAATATTGGCTGCAACAACACTTTCCGCCGCCATCTCTGCCCGCATTTCCTCCGAACCGAGTCCCGGCTCCTGCTCAGAGAAATGCAGATTATCATTAAGCGGCTCCATAGCAATCTTTTCGCCGTCAACATCCTCAAGCTCCATAGGAATCCCACCATCCGCAGGCTCTTCAGCCGGCACTGCTTCGGCAGCCGGCTCTTCCGCAGGAGCTTCTGTCGGCACTTCTGCCGCAGCTGCCTCTGCTGCTTCTATATCCAATTCCAGCTCAGGGATTTCTATCTCAGGGATTTCAATTTCAGGCACCTCAATTTCCGGCGCAGGCTCTTCAGCTGCTGGCTCTTCAACCTCCGGCGCAGGTTCCTCTTCTGCCTGGGCCTCTGTCGATACTTCTGCCGCTGCCGCCTCTGCTGCCGGTTCTTCTGCCGGAGCCTCTGTCGGCACTTCTGCCGCTGCCGCCTCTGCTGCCTCGATATCCAATTCCAGCTCAGGAATTTCTATCTCAGGGATTTCAATTTCCGGCGCAGGCTCTGCCGCTGCAGGCTCTTCAACCTCAGGTGCAGGCTCTTCCGCTGCCGGCTCCACATTCAGTTCCAGCTGGACTTCTTCAACTGTCTCAGCCTCTGCTGCCGATTCCTCGGCCGGTTCTTCAGCTTCAGCCTCTGCCTCAGCCTCGGCTTCGCGGCGGCTTATTGCTTCCGCAATCTTTGCCTTCTCGGCCTCTTCTTTTTCGCGCCCGAAAAGCAGCGGCTCCGGTTCAGGAATTTCCGCATACTTGTCGATGCCTGCCTTTTCGGCTTCCACCGTGCCCATGGACTGGATCATCTCTGCGCGCACTTCGCTCGCAAGCTTGCGTGAAGCGGCCTCTGCTTCCAGATCCACGTTTTCAGGCTCTTCGGCAGTATATCTGTCAATGAGGGTCTCATAAGTATTGAAACCTTCAGGTGTTTCTATGTAATCTTCTTTTCCGTCTGTAGGCACACTAACAGGGCTGTCAACCGTCTCCGGCCAGCCCGAACGCTTACCCTTGTAAGTTTTCCCGTGTTCCCACCTGAGTCGGGAACGGATTCTTTCTTTGATTGTCATACCTGTGTCAGCCTTTCTGCGTCATTACTACATATACCTACAATATCTATATCGGCTACCTTTTAAATAATTTTACACATTTTTCAAAAATTCTTGTCTTTTCTTTAAATGTACTATATAATAACCATAAGTTGAAACGTGTTAAGCATATCAGGTGTTTGCAAGGCAATTGCGGGGGTGAGAAAATGATTGACAAAGAAAAGGATATTGAAACCACAAAAGGTCTTGAATTTGTGGATAAAAAGGTTAAAGACACTGCTGAAGAATTCTACGAGGATAAAAGAGTTGAGGACGTTCTGAATCTCAACCACACTCCTTCGAACAAGGACTTTGACCTAATCAACGACATGATTAACAAGCTGAAGAATATCTGATGCAAACGGAGCAATAAAATGCTCCGTTTTTATTTTCTCTTCTTCTTTTTTTTCAGTTTCTTTACAACCGTAACAATGCCCAGCACGGTAATAATTATAATTCCAATCAGGGCATAAACGGCCCTGCCGACCACATTCGGTCCCTTCAAAAGTTCAATTATATTTCTGCTGTCGCTTTTAACCTTGCGGCCTTCTATTCCCGCATACCTGTCCGGAATTACAGGCACACCGTCATCGCCCTGCTCGAACGATTCAAGATAGGACGCCAGCGCATACCATTCTTTAATTTCATTCCCCGACTTGTCATAAAGAATACATTTGTTAAAATCGGTGATTATATTTCCGTCCTTGTCCTTTGGCTGAACCTTTAATATACCATAGCTTTTTGACTCGACCGCACTCATCATCTGCATGGAGTAAAGTCCGCCGACTACTCTGTAAAGCTTTCCGTTCTCAAGAGGCATTCCTTCTTCTGTGTAAGCCTCCGCTGCCGGAACTCCGCGGCTCGTATCTACCAGACGCACATCAGTTACTCTGTTAAGCAAAAGGCGGTGGTTATTGTATTCCCACTTTGCTCCCGAAGGATAAAGCTGTGCAGGCGGCATCAGCTTTGATACAGACACATCCACCTCGGCCAGGGTCTTTATCTCTTCCGCGGTCAGATAGCACTCCACCAGCGGATAGCCCGCTATGCCATCCGGGCCGATGCCGAGTGAGAGTATTTCAAAAGCATTTTTTACAGTAACTTCACCCTTCATGATCGAATCACGAATGACGCCCACAGGTGAAAGTGCGACCGCTACAGGTTCGTAATCATCGCCTTCGTTCATGTAAACCGCATATATATACGCATCGGCTATGATATTGCCGGTGTTTGATTCATTGTGAAAGCCCTCCATGTCGATTAAAGGCATAAAGGTATTGTCGTTTTTTGCCAGTACTCTGCCCTCTTCATAGCCGAACCTCGAAAGATACTCCGCATTAATCAGAGGCTTGTACTGCTGCAGGATTTCCGCTGCTGCCGGGTCATCCGGTATGGTTTTATCAAGCTCTGTAGTCTCATAGCCTGCCGGATTCCATCTGCCGCTCCCGTCCGATACCAGTTTTACCTCACCCAAATACTGCCCGTAGCAGCGCACTGAACCTATCACAGTCTTTCCGACCACAATAGCTTCAGGCAGATATCTGTGCGAGTGGGCACTCAATATGAAATCTATCTCGGGAACCTCGCGCGCTAAAACCAGGTCTTCGGAATCGTCCTTTCCCTCGAGAGTTCCCGTGTGTGAAAGGGCCACAATCAGGTCGCAGTTTTCAGCTTTAAGCTGCGCCACCGTTTTCTTTGCAGCCTCTATAATATTTTCAAACTCTATCCCCGACAGCGGAGCATCCTCTGCGGATTCTTCGCCCATTAGTCCGAAAACTCCGCATCTCACACCACCTTTTTCGATTATGGTGTACTCGCTTGCGCCGTACGCGTCCATAGCCGCCTTCAGTTCTTTATCTTCTTTGTCCTTATTTTTATTCCAGTCTATGTTTGATACAACCAGCTGTGGCAGCTCGACATTCAGTCTTTCCGCTTCAGACTTTGCCGCATAAAGCATGGTCCGAAGTCCCTTCTGACCGAAATCAAATTCGTGATTACCAAGGGTTGTCGCATCAAAACCCAGTCTGCCCAGAGTTACCAGCTCAGAAGCATGTGTTGTATACAGTGTGTGATAGAGCGTTCCCATAGAAAAATCGCCGCCGTCAAACAGGAATGCATCAGGATTTTCCTGCTTTTTCTTCTTTATCAGAGTCGACATTCTGGCTATTCCGCCTATGCTCTTTACCTCTCCCGCTTCATCCATGATATTGAATGAATCCAGGTGAGAATGGATATCATGCGTAAACAGTATGGTAACCTCTTTACCCTGCGTAGGATTGCTTTCCGCAACGGATATATCGGTAAAGCTGATACCTAAGGTAGCAAAGGCAAAGATAAATGACAAAATTAAAGCAAATAATCCGGTTTTCTTCATCACTCACATGCTCCAGTTTTTATTGACAGATATTAAAATAGCCTGCCGCCCGAAGGCGACAGGCTTCGTAATAATTATATTACTAGTTTGTGTAATTGTCAAAGTATCCCTGAATGAGAACTACAGGTGTACCCTTATCTCCGGAACCGGAGGTGAGGTCGCAGAGGGAACCGATCAGGTCGGTAAGCTGTCTAGGTGTAGTACCTTCGGAAGCCATGTTACCAACGAGGTTAGCATCCTTTGCCTTGATGGAATCGGAAATAGCCTTCTTCAGCTCTTCGCCGGAGAGATCGCTGAAATCGTTATCAGCGAGGTACTTGAGCTTGAGCTCGTTAGGTGTTCCGATGAGGCCCTTTGTGAAGAATGGGGAAACTACAGGGTCTGCGAGCTCCCAAATCTTGCCCTGTGGGTCTTTGAAAGCGCCATCGCCGTAAACCATAACTTCTACGTTCTTGCCGGTAGCCTTCTTGATTCTTGCCTGAACTTCTTCAACGAGGTCCTGACCTTCTCTTGGGAAGAGCTTTACCTTGTCTTCTGTAGCCTTGTTGGAGCCGAGAAGACCATACTTTGGATTGAAGCCGCTACCGTTAACGGAAGCAGTCATAATATCGTCGAGACCGAGAACAACCTTGGCTCCTGCAGCCTTGAGGATTCTCTGTGTTCTTACTCTGGTGTGGATATCGCAGTGAAGAACATTGTCTGTGTATTCGAGAATTGTCTTTGCCTGGTTTGCGAAAATAACTTCGCACTCAGCGCCGCAGCCCTCTACGAGTTCCTTGTAGTAAGCTACGTAGTCAACACCTGTAAACTCGTGCTTGTTGTCTCCGAACAGTTCACGATACTTTGCAAGTGTCAGCACATCGCTGTAAGGGTTGATGCCTGCTTCGTCGATCTTGTCGATGTTAACAAGCTGGTTACCTACTTCATCGCTAGGATAGCTGAGCATCAAAACTACCTTTTTGCAACCCTTCGCGATACCGCGGAGGCAGATAGCAAAACGGTTACGGGACAGGATTGGGAAGATTACGCCAACTGTGCCGCCGCCAAACTTAGCCTTAACATCTGCTGCAATATCGTCTACTGAGCAGTAGTTACCCTGAGAACGAGCAACAATGGATTCTGTGATTGAAATAACGTCACGATCACGGAGTTCAAAGCCCTCGGACTTTGCAGCTTCAAGCACACTATCTGTTACGATAGTAGCGAGGTCGTCTCCCTCTCTGATGATAGGGCAACGAACGCCTCTTGATACTGTTCCAACTCTTCTAGTGTTTTCTGACATATTTTTCATCCTTTCTCTGCATACTCTCTCGCAACCTTCCGGTCGCTCGCGCACCGTGCACGCTGCCGAGTTACATGAGGAGTATAATTATTTTCAGAAAAAATACCTTCTAATACTACTCCTATTTTTGTCGTTTTTCAATACTTTTTTGTGTCTTTTTTTGGATTTTTATGGATTTTTATAGAGTTTTATGGCAGCACAATTCTTTTCTCCGCATCCAGCGTTTCGGATTCGCGGTAGACCGTGAACTTGTGGCCGATTGCCTGGACGAACTCTGCGCCGAGCTTTTCCGCCACCTCGTTTGCTGTGGCCTTCGGGTCGAGTATGCAGCCCTCCTGGAGCTTTACCTTCACAAGCTCCCTGGCCTCGAGGCAGTCATCAATAGATTTGACAACATTCGCCGTCAGCCCGTCCTTTCCAATATATACAACCGGGTCCAGACGATTCGCCAGTCCCTTTAAGTAACTTCTCTGCTTTCCTGTCAGCATATCTTTGCTCCTTTATCTAAATATCTTTAATTCCGATTCGGCTCTCTCAAAAACAACCGCATAGGCGCCCAGTATTTCCTCGCATTCTATTGCAATCGCACGGAAAAGCGGAATCGGCGGCAAATCGCCCTTTACCTTCCACTCAAAAGTACAGTCCGTGTACTCCTTGCGCTCTGAGACCTTTTCCGCAGGGCGGAATTCCTCTTCATCGCCGTCCATGTAAAAGCACCCGTCGTTGTCGTTCTCTGCCGGGCAGCCGCCCTCCTTGCCCGTTCCTGTGTGAACAAGCCGCAGCAGTTCAAACTCAAATTCGGTGCTTTCGCGGCGATTAACCAATTCACCTGCATCTGTTTTGAAATATCCATCCGAGACAGACTCCGTTTTCCGGCTGACACTGATATTTGTCGACATGCTGTCCCAGTTACCTAGGTTCACCCAGCCACGCTTCCCCGCATGCGCCACAGGAGTGTTCAGCTCAATATAGCTGTAGGTCGTACCTTGCTCACCTGCCTTGCTGTCCGTCAGGATTTCCGCATTTATGCGAAGCACCGGCCGCAGCGACTCAAAGCCTTTAGGCAGCAGTGCCTTTATTTCATCGTGATTCCCACGATAAGCCATCACAAATTGTTCTACCTTCATTAATCCACGCTACTCCCTTTCCGCCGCCTCAGCAGCTCCGGCCATCGCACGCTTTGCCGCCTCCACCACATGCGAGATAAGCACACAGCTTGTGACAGCACCGACGCCGCCCGGAACCGGGGTGAGCGCCTTTACGACAGGCTCGACCGTCTCAAAGTCCACATCGCCCGAGATGCCGCCCTTTGCTTCATCCCAGTTGATGCCTACATCTATTATGGTCTGACTCTCATTCGCATATTCCTTCCCGTAATAGTGGAGCTGACCTGCAGCTGTAATTACGACATCGCAGCGGCTTGTGACCGATGCCACATCTTCTGTCTTTGTATGACAGATTGAAACCGTTGCGTCCCTGTGCATCAGCATCATAGCCACGCATCTGCCCACAACAAGCGATCTGCCCACAACCGCCGCACGCTTTCCGCGAAGAGGCACCTTGTAGTAATCTAGCACCTCAAGCGCCGCCTGCGCCGTACATGGCGGGAAGCCGACCTCGGAGTTGGTGAAAACTCCCGCAAGCGATCCGTCAGTGCAGCCGTCTATGTCCTTTTCGGGACTCAAAAGCCGACGTGCCCTTTCGCCGTCGAGGCCCTCGGGAAGAGGTCTGAACATCAGCACGCCGTGAATCTCCGGATTGCCGTTCAGCTTCATTATCTCGTTGTCAAGAGCTTGCTGGGTGATGTCTGCCGGAAGCACGACGTGCCGTACCGCAACGCCTACCGCTTCGGCCTTTTTGGTTGCGCCCTTTTCATAGGACAAATCCTCCGGGCGTTCGCCTACTCTCATAATAGCAAGCGTCGGAACAATTCCCTTTTCTTTGAGACTGCGCACATCCTCCGTCATTCTTTCATTCAGCATCTCTACAACAGGTGCACCTTTTAATATCTTTGCCATCTTTCCCTCCACTCTCATGCTTCACCGCAATGAATTTATTATATACTTTTACCTAATCGCACGCAAGGCGAATTTGGGGACAGGCACCAGATTCGCCAAAAGGCTAATTTGGTGCCTGTCCCCAAATTCACCTTGCACTGCCAAAGACAAAAAAAGGAACAGGCGAAGTCTGTTATGCCGGCAGACTCCACCTGTTCCTTTATATATATGCAAGTTGGAAAAATTCATATTTACATTGCAAGTATCTCTTTTATACGCTTTTGAACCTGATTTTCAATAGCAGTGATTCGCCATTCCGGCAGGTCAATCGTATCGCTGCGTTTGAACTTGAAGCCCAAAAGTCTGCGAAGCTGCGCCTTTTGGTTTCTGCCCAGCGCAATATGGCAGATTTCGTCATATCCCATGCCGTACGGCGTCGAACGGGCAGCCGCATAATCCGAGAGATTGTCAAAATCCTCTCTGCGCGCATAGCAGAAAAGAGACACGCCATTATCAAATATCGGAGCCGGTGAAATCAGATTCCCCGAACGATTATCGCGAAGCAGTCCAAAGTCACTGAAATGACGGCTTTCGTTATATATAACCGCATCAAAAATCAGCATACTGCAAAGCTCGTCATAAAAATCCTCGCCGAGCTTTTTATAATAAGCGAGACATTCCTTCATGTCGCCGCTGCGGACAATGTCGCAGGCAGGCACAAAGGCTGTATCTATATCGGTAAAAATCGGACATTTGCTGGCAGGCACGCCCCTCCAAACCTCGAGGTCGTACTTTACCGCATGCAGATTCATCTGATGTGCGATTTGTGATGCGTAATATTCACTGAAGGGCTCATTTCCCGTATTCGCAAAGCCCTCGGAGCCGCCTTTGTATAGGAGGATACTGTCTTCGCCGTAGCGGCGCCAAGCCTTGCGAAGTTGCCCATTTGTCGTCAGCTCCGGCGAAAGAGTGAATCTCTTGCTCAGCTTTGAACCGCCGGTAAAGGCCGCAATTGTGAGCAGATTGTCGAAATAGCTTTCAAACAGGTTCAGGTCATAAAAGCTACCGTCATAATCGGTGGGGGCAACCCAATAGCTGTCGTTAAGTGAGAGGCATTTGCTGGCATCAACAATGCCCTTCAGGTTGCTGATTTCGAGATTTAGGCAGCGGAGAATGTCTCCCGCAAACTCCCTGGTGCCCGGAAGCACACGCTCGGTAAGCCAGTCGATTACGCCATTTTCCGACGCAATCAGGCCCATCGGCAGCAGCTCATGATTACCGGCATCAATATCGGTAATTTCCGCATAAAGATGCAGACCTTCACGTCTGAAGCAAAAGCGCAAAAGCTCCTCGTCATAAAGCCGCAGGCTATACTCCGTGTCGCTCGCCACATCGGGGGCAGGGTCACTGATTGTAAGATTCAGAGCTTTGCCCAAAGCTTCGGTGTAGCGAATGAACATGTCGATGGTGATGTTTTGTTCGCCGCTTTCGAGGCGAGAGATATTCGGTTTTTGAGTGCCCAGCCGGAGAGCCATCTCCTCCTGCGAAATGCCGCTGTACATGCGGGCAACCGCAAGCTGTCTGATTAGTTCTCTGCGAGTGGACAACTGGGATTCACTTGTCCGCATTTCATACTCTCTCAAAAGTTATCATAAAGGATAACCACAACTTACTTAAAGGTTATCATAAATGATAACAAATTGCAAGAACAAAATATTCAGTTTTTAATTTTTTTGACAAATTATGCTCCTACTGTTACGATTATTGTGATTTTTATAATTTAAAAAATCTTTGTAACCCCGAAGCCACTGCTCCGTCTATATAGGTGTAAGGACTTACGTCAGAAAGGGAATAATATGGAAGACAGCAAGATAATCGAACTGTACAACAACCGCTCAGAAAGCGCGATTGCAGAAACTGCCTCCAAGTACGGAGCGTACTTGAACCAAATCGCGTTTAACATCCTGGCTAACCATGAGGATACTGAGGAATGTGTTTCGGACTGCTATATGCGCGCATGGAATGCCATTCCGCCGACAGTACCGAGGGTGCTTCGCACTTTCCTGGGCAGGATTACGCGAAACCTGGCGCTCGATGCTTACCTTAAAAAGACTTCCGAAAAACGTGGAAGCGGAATTGCAGAGGCATGCATCGACGAACTGGCGGAGTGTCTCGCAAGCGGCGGCGATACCGAAACTGCGGTCGTGGAAGCAGAGCTTGTTCGAGCGCTGAACAGCTGGCTCGAAGGGCTGGAGCCTGAGAAGCGCAGGCTTTTTGTGAAACGCTACTGGCACATGAAGAGCATCGCGGAGATTTCCGCAGAGACCGGGCTTGGCGAAAGCAATGTTAAGGTAACGCTTCACAGAATGCGCGAAGCGCTGCGCGATTATCTGACAAAAGAGGGGTTTGAAATATGAAAAAAGAAGATTTTGCAAAGGCTGTGGGACAGATTGACGAAAAGTATATCACAGAGGCAGAGTACTCTGCCGAAAGAATTAAAGTCACGCCTGCTTTGAGTAATGCCGAGCGGAGCGCAAAAAGAAAAAGCCGTATAAAATGGGCTTCGGGGCTGGCAGCTGTGCTGGTTATCGGGCTTTGCCTCGGCTCGTTCTTTGACAGCTTTACCGGCTTTGATTTCATGAAGATGGGCAGTTCAAACAATTTCGCATCCAAGGATACGGCCGTATTTGATGAGGAGCTCGAAGCAGCTTCTTCAGGTGAGCAAAAGAACACTGCCGATATAAACAATTATGTGAGCCTCGAACGCGAAGGGCCGATGCCAGAGGATGCTGCTTACAATGCCGCAAGCAATGTGAAGCTTATCTATCGGGCTGATGTGAGCCTGCAGACAACCGAGTTCGACGAATCTGTTGCAGCACTTCAGGAGCTTGTCAAAAAGTGCGGCGGGTACTTCGAGAGCTCTGAAATCAGCAACGGCTCGTACTATAGCGAGGGTTCTTACAAAAGCGGATACTATGTGGTTCGCGTGCCGCAGGGCAGGTACAGAGAATTCCTCGATTCTCTGCACGAGGCGAGCTATGTGGTCTCCATGAGCGAAAGCGTGGAGGATATCGGGCTTGAATATTTCGAGACCGAAGGCCGCCTTGAGACGCTAAAGATCAAAGAGGATCGCCTGCAGAACCTGATGCGCGAGGCAAACAATATGAGCGACATAATAGAGCTCGAAAATGCGCTTTCGGATACGCAGTATCAGATTGACATGTACTCGTCGACGCTGAACCGTTATGACAGCCTGGTGGATTATTCGACCGTTTGCGTGAACCTTGAAAAGGTAGTGCGCTATGAAAACGGTATAGACCAGGATCAGAGCTTCCTTGCAAGGCTTGCGCAGAACCTGAAGGACGGTGCGGCTAATTTCCTCTATGCACTGGATTGCTTTGCAAACTGGATTTCGTATAATCTGATTACGCTGGCAATCATTGCGGTAATCATAATCGTAGCTTGCAAGTTCCACTGGCTCCGCAGCATACGCAGCTGGTGGAGCGGGCGCAGGATCGGAAAACAGTAGAATTTTCAAAACTATGCACTAACCCACAGCATTTAGCCGGTTTAGTGCATGGGCCTAACAGACAGATACTATTAAAAAATGCACTAAACGCGGATTATTCCACATTTAGTGCATTTATTTTATTTTTTTTTGCGATATATGCGCACCGGAATGCTCCTAAACCGCCTAAATCCATGCACTATCCGAGCGTATTCGGGCAATTTAGTGCATAGAACTCCGAAAACTGTCTAGTTGTCCGACCACTTGAAGCCGTTCTTCATATTCTCTCCTGCCACAGCTAGAACCTTTGTGAGCGTATCGGTCGTTTTTTCCTTTACCATCTCGGCAATCTTTTCGTTTGCTTCGACCGCTAAATCGAACTTGCCCGACTTTGCCATCTTTTCGTCGTACTCGAGAACGATTTTGCGTCCCTCTGTAGCCACAGCTTCCTGATATCTTCCGATGTGCTGAACGCAGCCGCCATAGTTTGCATCTGCCAGAGACTCAATCAGGCGATTGCTCCAGTAGAGGTTTTCGGTACTTGCTTCAAGGCCAACACTGCTGAGATATTTTGGCATCTTTGGCACATTCGGATAAAGCGGAATGATTGCGTTAAACGCATTCGATGCGAAGCAAACCCATTCAAGTCCGCTGATTTCCTTTGGCACATCATTCCTGATCTGACAGATGGATGTCACGCCCGTACGGTTAATGCCGATAGAACGGTATTTACCCGCATAGGTGGACTCGTCGTGAGAAATGTACGGATTGAACTTGGTTCCCTGGAAATGTGTGGAAAGTATATACTTCACATCCTCCACGGTAACCTTTTTCTCAGGTACGATACACCAAGGAATGTCATTGCTTTCCGGTGTAAAGTCTGCATCCGGGCCTTCCCATTTATACTTGTTCGGAGCCAGGCATCTGGCCATAAACCACGAACGCGGCGTATTATAGATATGATCGGAATCCGAGCAGGAGCCAAAAGCATAGCGCGGATTAAATTCCTCTCCGGCTTTGTTCAAATCCAGATGGTACTTTTCAATGAACTCCTTTAAATCCTTGGAGCACATGAAATTCTTCTTTTTCCCATATGCATCGTCGAAATCGAATCTGTCGAGGCCGAATCTGTTTGGTGCGATTACGCAAACATCATCAGGCACTCTGCAGGCAATCCAGTGATGCCCACCGATGGTCTCGAGCCACCATACTTCATCCTTGTCGTTAAATGCAATGCCGTTTGATTCGTAAGTTCCATATTTTTCGAGAAGCTCGGCAAGTCGCTCCACGCCTTCGCGCGCAGTCTTTATATATGGAAGCACCAGCACTACGATATCCTCTTCACCAATGCCGCCCGGCACTGCCTTTTTGTTTCCGCGGGCCTTTTGATATTCAACCAGCGGATCTGCTGCCAGCACGCGCGGATTTGAAGTAATCGTCTCCGTCGCAGTCATACCGACATTTGCGGCGTTAATTCCGGTTGCTGCCCAGATTCCGTCCTTTTTGTCAACGGATGGGCAGGCCGTATACCTCATAGGATTCTTCGGAAGCTCGATTTCAAGGTGTGAAATCACACTTTTATACTTTCTGGGCTGGTCCTTTGGTTCTACCACTACGATTTTCTTTACGTCGAAATGGCCGTCATCAGTTCTCGATATCATTGTTGAACCGTCGTTGCTGGCTTTTTTTCCGACCAATAATGTTGTGCACGGCATTTTAATCACCCCTTTTATAAAATTTCTATTTCTTGAAGCCGTCCTTTAATGAAACGCTGCGGTTGAATACCATGTGTTCTGCGCTGCTGTCCTTGTTGTCCAGGCAGAAAAATCCCACGCGCATGAACTGGAATGTAGGCGCATTCACTCCGGTACGGTTTTCAGTTTCATCATACTTTTTAGCTATCTCAACAAGTCCCTTTTCAACCTTGCAGTTCTGAAGAACCACCAGTGATTCAGGGTTCATGCAGTCAAGGAAGTTCTTGTCCGCACCGTCCGGCTGCGGATCGAGGAAGAGATTGTCATAGAGACGCACTTCCGCATCGGCGCAGTTGTTTGTGTCAACCCAGTGGATTGTTGCGCCCTTTACCTTGCGGCCGTCCGCAGGATTTCCTCCGCGTGATTCAGGATCGTATTCGCAAAGAACTTCGATTACATTGCCGTTCTCATCCTTTTTGCAGCCTGTGCATGTAACCAGATATGTGCCCTTGAGACGAACCTCGTTGCCCGGGAACATTCTCTTGTACTTTGGAATAGGCTCTTCCATAAAGTCATCGGCTTCCATCCAGAGATTTCTGCTGAATGTAATCTCGTGAGTTCCCTGCGAAGGGTCGAGAGGATTGTTCTCAACCTCGAAGGTTTCAACCTGCCCCTCAGGATAGTTTGTAACAGTCAGCTTCACAGGATGAATTACAGCCATTGTACGCTCCGCAACCATATTCAGGTCGTCGCGCAGGCATCTTTCAAGCTCTGCAAACTCTATAACATTGGTGCTCTTTGCCACGCCGATTGAATCACAGAAGTTTCTGATGGAAGCAGCTGTGTATCCGCGGCGGCGAAGTCCGCAAAGCGTCGGCATACGCGGATCGTCCCAGCCCAAAACATAGCCCTCTTCAACCAGCTGGCGGAGCTTTCTCTTGCTCATTACGGTATGGTCGATTCCGAGTCTCGCAAACTCTATCTGGCGAGGCTTGTGATATGGAATCGATACATTGTTTACCACCCAGTCATAAAGCGGACGATGCTCTTCGTATTCAAGTGAGCAGAGGGAATGTGTGATACCCTCGAGTGCGTCCTGAATAGGATGAGCAAAATCGTACATCGGGAAGATGCACCACTTTGTACCCTGACGGTGGTGATTAATGAAACGGATTCTGTAAATTACAGGATCTCTCATATTGAAATTGCCGCTCTCAAGATCGATTTTTGCGCGGAGGGTCATCTTTCCCTCTTCAACTTCGCCGTTCTTCATCTTTTCAAACAGCATCAGATTTTCTTCGATAGGTCTGTCACGATAAGGAGACACTGCCGGATGCTCTGTATCTCCGCGATTCAGTCTGAACTCTTCAGGCGAAAGCTCGCAGACATAAGCAAGTCCCTTTTTAATCAGCTCGATTGCATATTCATAGTCCTTTTCAAAGTAATCCGAACCATAATAGAATCTGTCTTCCCAATCGAATCCGAGCCAGTGAATATCCTGCTTTATTGCATCTACGTATTCCGTGTCTTCCTTTGCAGGATTTGTGTCGTCCATACGCAGGTTGCATATGCCGTTAAATCTCTCTGCCATTCCAAAGTCAATGCAGAGAGCCTTGCAATGCCCTATATGCAGGTAACCGTTCGGTTCCGGAGGAAAGCGGGTGTGGACTTGGAGTCCTTCGTATTGCCCGCCCGGCGCAATATCAGCTTTAATAAAGTTGTAAATGAAATTGGTTTTTTCAGCGACCTCTTCGGTAATCGGAGCCTTGATTTCTTCTGCCATAGTATTTCTCCTATTAATAATATATTCACTTTATTCTATTACAAAAAACGTGGTTCGACAACATTTTTCTACTCCGCAAAGCTCCCGTCGGTACGCATAAGCACCTGTCCCGGCGCTTCCTGCGACGAAAACTGCATAGGCGAAAACGATGCCGCATAAGCACCGGCATTTGTGATAATCACAAGGTCGCCTATCTCAAGGCGAGGCATCTCAATATCCTCCGCAATGACGTCCGTACCCGTGCAAAGACTGCCGGCCAGCGTTACGATTTCCTTTTCGCTATTAGGCTCAAGCGCTTCAAACCTGAAAGAATGCAGGCCGGTAAAAAGCGGTTCCCACGAAAATGCAGGCTCGCTTGTCAGATATTTGCTCATCATCTTTGCCGCGCTCGGCCTCATAAAGCCGTTTAATGTATTTTTCAGCAGGATATAGGTTTTGCCATAGGAAACCTTTTTGTCCATAACCTTTGTAACATATATACCCGAAGGTCCCGGGGCATATCTGCCCGACTCGATAAAAATGCGTGTTCCTGCGTGAGTTTTTCTGAAATCGCCAAGCAGCTTTTCCGTCTCTGCGCCCAGCCATTCAACATCAACCTCACTGTCCTTTTCGTCGAACGGTATACCTATACCGGATCCGAGGTTAATATATTCAAGCTTTCTGCCAAGTGCCTCTTCGCAGCGAAGTGCCAGAGCAAACATCTTGTCGTAGTAGCTTCTGAGCTTCTTTGCATCTAGCTCCTGGCTGCGTATGTGGGCGTGAATGCCTGTGATGCAAATAAAGGCGTCATCCTTCATCTTTGACATATAATCAAGCGCAGCGCCCTCATCGACACCGAACTTGTTTGCATGTCCTTCGTTTGTCTCATAGGAGAAGTCAGGATTTATGCGGATTCCGACCTTGATCGGAAGGTCATTTCTGCCGCTCTGTGCAATCTTGCGTATGCGTTCAAGCTCGCTGAGGCTGTCGGCAATTAAAACTGCCTTGCCGAGTGCCGCTTCGATGTCTCCTGCTGCCTTTGCCGGTGCAGAATAGTAGATGAGATCCTTTGGCAGGCCGTGCTCCGCAGCCATTTCCACTTCGCGCAGGCTTGCCGCATCCGCGCCAAAGCCCTTGCCGAAAACAGTTTCAAGCACACCGCTGTGCGGGTTGCACTTGATCGAATAGAGAAACTCTATTCCTTTGAAGTTTTTTTGCAGTCTGTCTATCCGCTCGAGAATCATCTGCTGATCGTAAAAATAAAAGCTGTCATATTTTTCGGCTAATTTTTTGATTGCTTGTTTTTTGTCCATCTTTTCACCTGTTTTTCTTTATTGTTTACACCAGTATATATTTATTATATAACGAAATCAGCTCGTTCACACCTTTTCTCTTTTTCTTGCAAAGCCTCTGCCCCATATTGTACAATTAAGTCGATTAAAAAAGGAGGCGACCACATGACACTTCTGCAAATGAAATATGTTATCGAGATTTACCATTGCGGTTCCATGAACAAGGCCGCCCAAAATCTCTACGTTTCCCAATCCGCTGTTTCCACAGCCATTCGTGAGCTTGAAAGCGAGCTGGGAATCAGCATTTTCATCAGAAACAACAGAGGCATCGCTCTGACCGACGATGGCCGCGAGCTTTTAAACCGCATCATGCCGATTGTCGAAAGCAGCACAGAGCTGGAGCGTTACTATGTCGAGCGAGACAATGCCGAAACCGCAAAGCTGGCTATCTGTGCGCAGCGCTATCCGTTCTGCGCAAAGGCATTTGTTGAGTTTATTCACCGTCTCGAGGCTCCTTCCGTGCGCGTCAGCTTCAAGGAAATCGAAATGGCGGATGTAATAAACGAAGTGGCACGCCAGGAAAGCGAACTCGGTGTCATCTTTATGAACGACATCACCAGCAGCTTCATTCGCGGCCTGCTCGAGCGCAAGCACCTCGACTTTGTCGAGCTGGTAACCATCAAGCCCCACGCCTTTTTCAGAAAGGGCCATCCGCTCGAAAAGCTCGAAACGATTACCTACGAAGATCTTCTGAAATATCCGTACATCGTGTTCTCACAGTCCAACAGCGACCTCCATTTTGCCGAGGAAGCAATTTCCGCTGCGATTTCCGACTTTGACCGCGTTGTCTACGTTACCGACCGCGCCACAATCTACAACGTTATCGCCCACACAAACTGCTTCTCCACTGGAAGCGGCGTGCTGCCGCAAGGCTACGGCGATGACCGCCTGACATCAAAGCCTATCGAAGGTGCGGTAAGCGATATGATTCTCGGCTACATACATCTCAAAGGGGTCCCTCTTTCCCCTCTCGAAGAGATGTTCGTTGATATCCTGAGGGATATTCTCGCTACCGATATTTGATTTAATCTTATTGAATTTAAAGCGAGGCAGAGCAAATATTTTGCTCTGCCCCGCTTTTTGTTTTATATTTGCAAGTGGGAAATTAGATGCTTTTTAGATTGCCTTTAATGCCTGCTCGAGGTCGGCAATAATGTCCTCTGCATTCTCAAGACCTACGGAGAGTCTGATGAGGCCGCCTGCGATGCCGCTAGCCTTGAGCTCTTCCTCTGTGTAAGTTGAGTGAGTCATTGAAGCAGGGTGCTCGATGAGAGTCTCTGCATCACCGAGGGATACTGCAACTGTAACCAGCTTTAATGCGTTAACCAGCTTTACGCCTGCAGCTCTGCCGCCCTTTACTTCGAATGAAAGCATTCCGCCGAAGGTCTTCATCTGCTTCTTTGCGATGTCGTGACCAGGGTGGCCCGGAAGTCCCGGATAGTAAACCTTTTCTACGTTAGGATTCTTGTCGAGGAACTCTGCAACCTTCATTGCGTTAGCAGCGTGTCTTTCCATTCTGATTTCGAGAGTCTTGAGACCTCTGAGAATGAGGAATGCTGCGAAAGGATCCATTACAGCACCTGTCATGTCCTTGAGTCCGAACATTCTTACTGTGCCGATGAAATCTTCCTTACCTACTACGAATCCCGCGATAACGTCGCCGTGTCCGTTCAGATATTTTGTAGCGGAGTGAACAACTACGTCAGCACCGAGTGCAAGCGGATTCTGGATTGCAGGGGATGCGAATGTGTTGTCGCATACTACCTTGATGTCCTTGTTATATTCATGTGCAGCCTTTGCAACTGCTGCGATGTCCGCAATCTTAAGATTTGGATTTGCAGGAGTCTCGAGGTATACACAAACTGTGTTCTTCTTTAAGTGCTTCTTTACTTCTTCGATGTTGGATGTGTCGATGAAATCAACCTCTACACCGTACTTTGTCATGCCGTGGTTTAAGAGTGCGAATGTGCAGCCGTAGAGTGTGCCGTCAGCGATGATGTGTGTGCCTGCACCTGCAATGCTCCAAAGGCAGGATGAGATAGCGCCCATGCCGGAAGCTGTAGCTACGCAAGCTTCGCCGCCTTCGAGTGCTGCAACCTTGCTTTCAAGAACAGATACTGTTGGGTTTCCGAGTCTGGTATAGATATATCCTGCTTCCTGTCCTGCAAAACGTCTGCCGCCCTGCTCACAGCTATCAAATACGAATGTTGATGTCTGATAAATAGGAGTTGTCAGAGCACCGTACTGAGTGTCTTTTACATTTCCTGCGTGAATGGCCTTTGTGCCGAATCCGCAATTCTTGTTCATCATAATACTTACCTCCATTTTTTCTCTCAAGCATAATAATGCAACGAGTCACATAACCTGTCTAAAAAATAACACATTATTACGCTAAAGTGGTAGCGTGGATATTATATTACCAGTTATAATATTTTCGAATAACGGGTTTTTAGATCGGTTATTGTCAGACTTTTCAGTTTGTGAGATAATATATTATTGAACAAAAGAATTTGCATAGGCAAATCCGCAAACATGTATACATTGGGAGGATAAAAAATGAAGAAGATTATTTCAACACCAAACGCTCCTGCAGCTATCGGTCCTTATTCACAGGGAATTGATTGTGGCACATTCGTAGTAACTTCAGGCCAGATTCCTATCGATCCTGCAACAGGCAACATCGTTGATGGCGATATTACTGCACAGACTCGCAGATCCCTCGAAAACGTAAAGGCTATACTCGAATCAAACGGTATGACAATGGACAACGTGGTAAAGACTACTGTTTTCCTCGCACACATGAGCGATTTCGCCGCTATGAACGCTGTTTATGCAGAATACTTCACAGAAGGCCAGTATCCTGCTCGCTCCGCCGTAGAAGTAGGCGCACTTCCAAAGGGCGCACTGGTTGAAATCGAAACTATCTGCTACAAGTAACCATAGGTTTTAAAAGACAAAGCCCCGGGGCAACCCGGGGTTATTTTTTTGCAAGCCGTCTGCCTGTCCACCTGCCCACAAGCGAATAGACAAGCGCCAGAGCCGGCACTCCGACAAGCATTCCAATAAGTCCTCCTACTGCTCCGCCCACTACTACGCCCAGCAGTGTCCACAGCGGCGGCAGTCCCACCTTGCCACCGACAACGCGAGGATAGATCAGATTGCCATCAATCTGCTGGATTACGATTATGAGCACTATGAACCAAAGCGCCTTCATCGGATCGACCATCAAAATGAGAAAGGCTCCGATTGCCGTACCGAAAAATGCACCGAATACCGGAATCAGCGCCGTCACTCCTACCAGCACCGAAATCATGCTCACATAAGGGAAACCGAATATCAGCATGCCTATCGCGCAGAGGATTCCCAAAATGACGCCCTCTATGCACTGACCCACAACAAAGCCCGAAAAGATGCTGTTGGCAGTCCTGCCGATATAAAATATCTCTTCGGCCTTTGACTCTGAAAACGATGCCCTCACAAGGCGCGTGCACTGCTCCGAAAGCTTGTCCTTTTCGGCAAGCATGTAGATGGCAAAAATCAGACCGAGCGCCGCATTAATCATGGTATTTACAAAGCCGGTCATCACACCGATTGCAGAGCCGAATGCCGCACCCACGCCGCTTGTGAGGAATCTCTTTGCGAGGTCAAACAGTGTCTCGTAATCCGTCTCGATCTTTGGCAGCTTTATAGCATCGAGGCCGTACTGTGCGGTCTTTACATCAAGCCACCCTTGGACGCTTTGCCAGTACTGCGGAAACGACGCGGTGAGCATTTCCCATGTGCTGCGAATCTGAGGCACCAGCATCGTAATTACCAGTGCCACTATTGCTACCAGAATCAGAATCGAAAGGAGTATCCCTATTCCGTCCCTGATGCGCGGCCATATTTTCGTGCAGCTTTTGTCAAGGGGTCTGAACAGGTATTTTTCGATTGCCCGTTTCAGCACATTCAGTATGAATGCAATTGCAAAGCCTATAATCACAGGCATCAGAACTCGCGCTACCCAGCCTATTCCCGCCAGTGCCACCTGATAATTCAGAACAGCCCAGAGCACAATTCCCGCTATGATAATCAGCCATATCCACTTTTTCTTTTCTGTTTTTTCCATCTAACCTGTCCCCATTTTAGCTTTTCCCTGTTTTGCTATTTCTTTATGGTCTTTAGCTCCAGCTGCTTTAATTTCAGATCTGTATTGTAGAAATCCTTCGTGCTGCAGCCTGCTCTGCCTCCGCCCGCACAAGCGCAAGCGCAGGCACATGCGCAATGGGATGCGCAAGCGCAGTGGCTGTGAGCGCAGGAGCCGTGACCGCGTCCGCCGCTGCCGCCGTGCTTGGCACCGCCTGCAGGTGTATGTCCGTGAGACACAGGGATATTAACAACATTTACTCTGACATATTTATTAGGCGAAGATGAGCATTTGTATTCGCCTGTTTTGTCCTTCTTTAATATTTCGGCTCTGTCCTCTTCAGGAATTGCCTCCTCGGTAAACTTCGATTCCTTTTTCACAAAACTGCGCCCGCAGTATGGACATTTCTGTTCGTCTCCCTCTCTCGGTGCACCGCAGCCCTGGCATGTTGCCCAGTACTCTACAATTGTACGGGTTACCATCTTCTTTGTTCCGCTGCTCTTCATACCGGAGCCCCTGTCATAGGCGTTCTGAACGCGGCGCGCGATGAGTCCCGGAACAAATAAAAAGATAAACAATATCACCGTCCAGCCGGCAAGTGCTTCGATAAGCTCCGCATCGTCGCCGCCGTAATAATCGCCGGATTCCACCCAGTAGCCGTCGGAATCGACATAGCCTTCATATCCGCCGTCAAGTCTGTACTTTGCAACATCAAATCCGAGCGCATCGTTTGGATAGTCCACTCTTACCGAAAACGTTTCTCCCGGTGCAAGTCTCTCCTCCCATGTAATATATCCATCCTTTACCAGTCCGTCCGGCTTCCATGATGTAGCCTTGTCGGCATTCCAGCGTAGTGTGAGCTTTCCGACCTCGATGCTGTCAAACCAGCCCGGTGTAAAGGAATATGCCGTAAAGCCCTCTTCATAGGCATCTACCTGATACATATAGTCCTGAATCACGGAGAAATCAAAGTCAATTACACTTCCCTCGTAGTATTCGTCATTAAAGCTGACCATCATCAGGTAATTTCCACCGCTTGAATAAGGATAAAGCTCAGAAATATTGTCGCTGAGCGACTGATAATCTCTGTACGCACCGTTTGGAAGTCCTACCTCCACCCAGGAAACAGGCCCGATCCCGTCAGATTCGAGCACCTCCCACTCGATGTGATAATGAATATTAAGTGTGGCATCCTCTTCATTTGGTTCCACTGTAATCTCGTAGTTTTGTATAAAGTCTGTCGGCTCGTCCGCAAATACCGGCACAGCCGCAAAGATTAGGCAAATCAGCATGCAGCACAGCACTGCAGCAGATATTCTTTTGCAATTTCTGTTTATCATAAGCTGCATCCTCCTTCAATCGCCATACAATCTCCACCCTTGCGAAGCGGGCACTTTCCAAGCATCAGCGCCGAGTAAGCCCTATGCTCCGCGCAAGTCTCGCTCTCCCAGATTTCAGACCAGTCCTGCTGCAGAATATTTCCCAGCACATCGCCTGAAAGCCAGCTCTGGCAAGGCACGACATTACCCGAAGGCGTCACCGCCATATTTGAAAGACAAGCTCCGCAGCTTGGCACATTGATTCCGAGCTCCATGCACAGCTCAGGCTCCACCCAGCCCGGTGAAGTAAAGCTAATCTCCATTTCGTTTGCATAAGCATATTCCACCGCATCGCGGAGGATTTCCTTTATTTCCTCCTTTGAAAGCTGCATGGATTCAGACTCTGAAAGTGCAGCGTTTCCGGTAGTAATCAGTCCCGAGCATGTCACAAACATTACACCCTTTTCGTGCAGGAACTTAAGCGTTTCGACATAGTCACGGTTTAATGTGCAAAGCGGAGTGTTTATGCTCAGACTAAGCCCTGCAGCGAGCGCATTCTCGATGCCGGAAACAGTGTCGTCGTATCTGTCCTCTCCAACAAGCTTGTTGTGAATTTCTGCGTCCTTTGAGTAGAATGTGATCTGTACGCTGTCGAGGCTTGCTTCGCGCAGCTCTCTGCAAAGCTCCGGCGTCATTGCGATGCCGTTGGTGTTGAGTCTGGTCACAAACCACGATGCGTGGCGCACCAGCTCAGGCAGGTCAGATCTCATCGTAGGCTCTCCGCCCGTAAAGGTGAGCTGAGGAATGCATGCGGCGCGGCAGCGGTCAATTATTTCCTTCCATTCTTCCGTCGAAAGCTCTTTTTCATCGGCATGAACCTGGCCTGCGGCATAGCAGTGAACGCATTTCTGGTTGCAATTCCATCTGCCGTCCACGCTCATTGCGCTTACCATCAAATCCATCCTGTGAGGAGCTCTCATGTGCGGCGCATAGTCGCCGATGCTGAGATAATCTATATCCTCATCCACCCACTTTCCGCGAGCCACCTGCTCAAAGGTCTTCATAATTGTATAAAGGTCTCTGCGGATCAGTTTTTTGCTGACAAAAGGATAGATTTTCTTTACGCTTTTACAAGTATTTTCAACCGCAGCCTCTGTTTCGGCACTGCCGAGCGGTTTTCCTTCGTATTTATTGATTTCTTTTATAAACTCGGCGAGGATAATTGTCCACGTCGTATTTACGGGCAGAATATCCTGTCCGTTCAGGATTGCTATGCTGTTTACCGGCTCGCCTTCCTCTATCTTTGGCGGCACCAGATGAATCCTGATTACGCCCGGGCCCTCGGGATTGAGGGTGGTGTGTAAAACTCCCGTGAAGTTTTTCTCAAAATAATCCTTTACTCTTTTCTGTACTCCCATTTCGGTCCTTTCTCTGTCTTGCCTGCTCTTTAATTTCGGCAATTTGCGTTGTTTATATATCAAATTTTATTAATAGAACGTTCAATACCGTTTTTAACTGTCTCGAGCTCCTCAATTGCGATGCAATGCTTGATTCTGTCGTTTTTTACCGCATCGAGGCATTCTTCAAAGTCCATCCAAAGTACGCTTTCGATTTCCTCCTTTTGCAGGTTGAAATCCGCCTCGTCCTTGTCACAGCACCAGGTGGCAAAGATTTTCGAATACTGGCGGTCGTGAAAGTCTATACTGTGGAATCTTTCATCCCAGCCTATTGTGATGTCGCCGCACTCGATGAGGTCTTTCGGCTCCGCTGTAACGCCCAGCTCTTCCGCCAGCTCGCGGATTGCGGATTCGACATAGCCGCAGCCTGCCGGAATGTGTCCCGCGCTCGAAATATCGTAGCAGCCCGGAAACGAATCCTTGGCCTCGCAGCGCTTCTGCAGGAGTATCTGAACGCCGCCCGGGCGTCTCCTCAAAAGCCACACGTGGGACGTGCGATGCCTTATGCCGTTTGCATGCGCATATTCTCTTTCAACGGTCTCTCCCGTAGGATTCCCGTATTCGTCAACAATGTCGAGTATTTCCATAATCTCCGCTCCTCGAATTCATATCCGTTATATTATATCATGTTTGAGGCATTTTAGATATTGTTAAAATTTCCTTGCTTTTGTTTCGATAATCTTTTGGAAAATTTTTCTAAAATTTACTTTACTTTCTAAAAATCGTGTGGTAATATATTCCACAAGAAAACAGTGACATTTTTATTGGTATTAGAGTATAATGAGGAAGGAGATAACTATATGCCAGAAATAACACGTTTTTACGGTATCGTTATTAAAATGTTCTTTAAACCAAAGGAGCACGAACCATCACATGTGCACGCTCTCTACGGGGAATATGTCGGGGTTTTTAACATAAAAACTCGCGAGATGATTGATGGCGATCTTCCCAAAAAAGCACAGGATATGGTGCGTGAATGGCTCGGTCTTTATGGTGACAAACTTCAAGAGATGTGGACTTCGCAAAAGATTGATAAGCTTCCGCCTTTGGAATAAGAACAACAGCAAGGGGAGTGCCTATGATTCCGAGAATAAAATCTGTAACGCCACAAGAAGGCTATCGCTTATTGGTACAGTTTGACGAAGGGCAAACTGTCATTTATGATGTCAGCGAAGATATAGAAACTCTGAAAGATTTTGCGCCTCTGAAGACAGAGCCCGCCCTCTTTCAAAACTTTCAGATTGATGAAAGCCGCACATGCATCTATTGGAGTGACCGCATTGATTTACCAAGCGACACTCTGCTAGAGTATGGCACGCCAATAGGCAAGTAGATTATGTATTGCAAAAGAGCAAGGGAGTTTCCCCTTGCTCTTTCTTTTTCACGCTAAATAATTTCAACATTCTGATACCTGTCAATCATTACATTTTTCCACGCACCAAACTGCAGGCAACGCCTGCTCCCGCCAGGGCGGCGAAGACGCCGAATGCCCAGTGCATTGTGACGGTTAGGTCGCCTGTCGGGATATCGTAAAGCGAGATATCGCCGACTGTTATATTGATTACAATAGTAAGTATCGCCATTCCTATGCTCTGCCCCGCGGTACGCATGGTGCTGAGCAGCGAATTCGCAACGCCGAAATCCGCCGGATCCACGCGGCTCATAATAACGTTTGTGTTCGGCGAAGAGAAGAATGCTATGCCGAGACCCGCAATCGCCAGAATCGCCACTATGAACCAGATTGGCGAGCGCATTCCCACAAAAATGTAAAGGAAGAGCGACAATGTGCATATCGCCTGACCGAATGCCGCAATATTCGAAGCCTTGTGATTGTCCGAAAGTCTGCCGCACATCGGTGAAAAGATTGCCTGCACGAGCGGTTGCGTCATCAGAACCAGCCCCGCAACCGTGCTCGAAAATCCCATGGCCACCTGCAGGTAAATTGATGTCAGATAACCCAGCGCAAATGTTGACATGTAGTTAAGCAGTGCCGTAAGGTTTGAAAGTGAATACACCAAATCTTTTTTGAAAAGGCGGATATCTATTATAGGGTTCTTTGCGCTGCTTTCCAGCTTTACAAATATGAAACCAAAAATAATTGAAATCGGAACGATGGCCGGTTTACTCGAAAGCCCGTATATCAGGACAGATATCATGGCTGCGTAGCACAGTGTTCCCGGGATATCAAGCTTCATGCTGCGAGGGTCTGCTTTTTTTTCATTTTTCGGCACAGCCTTTAAAATCACAGTCAGTGCCAGAATGCAGATGAGCGTTGCGAAGTAGAGGATTGCCCGCCATCCAAAGGTTGCATTGAGGAACCCGCCAAGCGAAGGGCCCAGCGCCAGGCCGCAATATACCGCAGCCGTCACTATGCCTATTACCATGCCTCTCCTGTTTGAGGGGAACGGGCTGATTGCAATCGGGAGCCCGGTTGCAAATATAAAACATGCTGCGAAGGCCTGCAGTGCTCGCAATATCAGCAAAATTGCAGTGCTTGGTGCAAATGTGACAAGAATCGAGAAAATTGCAAAGCCGACTACTCCGAAAATGAGGAACGCCCTCCTGCCCAGGCTGTCGGCTACCTTTCCGCACGGTACCGCAAGCGCTGCGACTACCAGAGTGTAGATGTTGACAATCCAGCCTGCGCTTGCCGCTCCTATATTAAATTCCACACTCATGCCCGGCACTGTCAGATTCAGCGCACTGCCCGCAAATGTCGTTATGAATGATGTTGCAACGCCCACGACGAGCGCTGCTTTCTGTAGATTATTCATTGATATAGAAATCTCGCTTTTCTAAATTGTTTCCACTTGTGATTATAACATTGCAAGCTCGAATTCACAACTATGCACTACATCCAGAGAATCGTGGTCTATAGTACATAGGCTCGAAAAGCCGGTAAAAATCACCGGTTCTTCAAGTCTATGTGAAATTATGGAGGAGTGATAACTGTTTTAGTTTCCTGTAGGTGGGCCGCCTGCACCGTCCGGCGGAGTCATACCCTCAGGCGGATTCCCGCCTGGACCACCTTGACCGCCGCCCATTTGGCCCATTACGGAGAGGTTTATGCCGCTTGCTGTGGTGAGCGCCGATGAGCCTGCCTTCTGCCCTTCGTCGGTAGCAGGAATGGTGCCGTCAAGCTGGCCGAGTACGCTCTCTGCGCGGAGCTTCACAACCTGTACAAGGGTTTCCTGTGCTGCGCTGTACTCCTCTGCGGTGTAGAATGCGGTTGGGTCTGTTTCAACCAGCTCATCGATTTGGCTTGTGATGTTCTCGATAAACTCATCGAAAACTCCGCCGCCGACATATTCCTCTGCGAGAATGCGCAGATATTCGTGGTACTGTGCAAGGTACTCCTCGTTTTCGAGCAGCTTGTCAAAGAAATCCGTGCCGGAGAAAGGCGTATCGATTGCATCGTTTATTACGCCCGACGCATCGCTTCCGCCCTGACCCATGCCGCCAAAGGAAAGGTTGTAATCCCACGGCAAAATGTTTAGCTGCCCGTTATATTCGTAAAGGTAGTAGTTGTGCGCCATGTTGCCCGACAGACTGTCCGAGTTCACGACAAATGTGTGCACTGCCATATATTTCAGGATGTTGTCTATATCCATATACTTTTCTAAATCCGTTCCCTCGCTGATATTCTTGAGGGCTGTAACCACGCGCCGATGGTCCGAATCCGTCGAGTCGGTGATGGAGCCGTCCCAAATAGTTGAGTAGCTGTCAAGCTCGTCATCCACGTAATTCAGGTCCGCCCCGCCACCGGAACCAAAGCCGCCGCCCGGGCCGCCTTCCGGCAGATTGCCGTCGAAGCTGAAGCCGCCATCGCTGATGCTGTCAGGTCTTGTCGGTCTCTCGCCGCCTTCAAGCTTATCGCTGATGTTGCTGTCCTTCTTGCCGCTCATGTCCATGCTCTCAGGCTTGTACAGCTCGCCGTCCTGCGTGCCGTAGTTCCTGAGCATGAAGCTGTCGTCCACTGCTTCCAGTGCAAGATATACTCCCCAATACTCACCGTTTACGCTGATTTTGGCGTAATTGTAAAGAGACGCATCTGCTCCGAGATATTGGTACATATCGTACACCAAAGCTTCCTTCATATTGGTGGCGTCGGCGTAGTTGTTGTTCAGGATGAGCTTGTCGAGTCCGAAGCATGTCTGCCCGTCCACATAGTGGTCAAACTCGAGCTTTAAGCTGTAGCGGTCCGTGTCAGGATCGTTTGCTATATTTGAAAGGCTGGTATTGCCTTTGGCTCTTATTCCTACATTTGTGAATGTCGTGCCGTTTACGACGACATCACAGCTATAGTATTCTTCATCCAATGCGTTTTCGAGAAGGTCATTCCAGTCTTCCTCGCTCATCTTGATGTTGATTTCAATCGGCTCGGAAGTATCGAAAAGCTCCGTCTCATATTCCATTGTGATGCCGCTTGCGGTGTAGCCTTGCAGCTTGTCACCGAAGGCCATTGCCAGTCCGCACAAGAGCAGGGCGATGATTACCACCGCCGCAACGATTTTCGAAAAGTGTTTGCTTGCAATCATTTTGTACCTCCATTTCATGGCCTGCGCCGCAGGTAATTAAGACATATATTCGCCGTTAAAGGTTACAAGTGTGGCGTTTGCGATGCCCTGAAGCTCGCTTAGGCGATTCACGAATTCGGTGTTGTCGTTTTTGACTCTGATCTCGGCAGTAAGCTCGATGCTGCCGGCCTCCACAGTCTTTGACTTTACGATAAACTTCTCTGTTGCGGCCTTGACCAGCTCGCGCGCCTCGTTTTCGGCTTGCTCGTTGTCGCAGCTGACTATGAGGATGTAAGGCATGTTGCTGAACTTCTTGTTTGCGAAGAGCAGCAGTATTGCGCCGATGATGATAGAGCCAATGACAGCCAGCGGAATCATGCCTGCGCCGACAACAATGCCGGAGGCAAGTGCCCAAAAGAGAAACACGATTTCCATAGGTTCTTTAATCGCGGTGCGGAATCTGACGATTGAAAGCGCACCGACCATACCAAGTGAGAGGACGACGTTTGAGGTTACCGCCATGATTACGAGAGATGTTACCAGGCACATGCCCACAAGGGTCATCGCAAAGCCGTTTGAGTACATAACTCCGCTGAATGTCTTTTTATAAATCAGCGAAATGAACAGCCCGATTACGAGCGCAAATGCCAGTGCTATCACTGTGTCCACCGCTGAAAACTCAGTTACAGATTCAATAAAACTGTTTTTGAAAATATCGTTAAATGTCATTTTTTCCTCCTTTTAACCAAATCGTCTGCATATTCCATATTTTGAGAACGACTCCTGCTTTAAGTCTTTAACCTGTATCAGGTTGCAGATAACTTCGGGCAGGAACTCGTCATACTTTACCTCGAGTATCATATCGTCCGGTGCATCCGTCGCGCTGATATCCGAAAGGTCCGGCTCCAGGAAATCCCTGCTGTACATGCTCGAGCGTATCTTTGAATCGAAAGTAACGCGTACATTTCCGGGAACGTAAATGTAGGGCTCTCTGACATATGATACGGTCACCCGCGGTTTCAGCCGCAGATACCTGAGCTTTGCGTAAAATTCCCTGACCAGCTCCGAAGGGTGCGTTTTCATCCAGGAAATATCACCTGCGAGTATCTTTCTGCACTCCTCTTCGGTGAGGGGTGCGCTGTATTTCAGGCACAGCCTGTTAATTTTCATCTTTTTTTCGAGGGCAATGCGCGATAAATCATCATTGTAATATCTGATGCGAAACTTTTCGCGTTTCTGGATTCCCTGTATTTTTTCCTTTAGCGCTTTGTCCTCCGTATTGTCAAAGTAGATGCTTCGGATTATGTATGTCCCGTCTGCATCTGTGTGCGGATCTCTTTTCATTACATGACTCAATCTGCTTTTCATCGCAAGGTAGTCGCTATAGGGTATTTTGTATTTAAGCTCATGCCTGAACTTTTTAGATCTATCATTAACACTCAGGCCGTTTGTTTCGTGCTCCATAAGGTACCTCCTTTCGTGTTTGTAGCTTTATATTAAGAGGTCAACCTAAAATCTACTTAAAAAAGTTTAAAATTTTTAAAAACAATATAAAAAAA
>ODAI014559711.1_pt1 | contig 32535 bp, 29 predicted proteins | sample 1539321 | NCBI WGS metagenome assembly ODAI01 (sample SAMN02144231, study PRJEB22623) | gut metagenome | biome: sheep rumen | host: Ovis aries | place: New Zealand
GATTCCACGATGATTTTGAAACTCTCCATCTGCCTTTCGGGGACGGTGAGGAAATCGTTGGTGCCGTAGGAATTGGTGGAAAAATGGTCGTAATATGGTGTCATTCCTGCGAGGAATTTGCGGTATTGAAGCAGAGCGCGAAAGTCGTTCAATGTGGAGCGCAAGAACAAGAGTCCTGTGTCCAAGGGCTTGTCGGCGATGTATTGTGTGGGGTTGTTGAAATCTTCGTTGGTGTATTCGATGTGACGGAGGAGCGGGAGATAAGGCTCGAGGTTGTCGTCTTTGAGGGAGACGAGTTTGTCGTAAATTTGTTGTGCGCGATGGTGCGTGGCGCGTATTGGAAACCAGTATCTCTCGTTTGGCAAAAGGGCAATCCTAACCGACTTCCCGAAATTGTCGTTCTCTCTTTCGGGATTCGTGCAGACATTCTGATTTGATGCCGCGCTGTCGGACGTGCCGCTATGGAATTGGTTCAAGATTGCCATTTTGATTGACAAATTTTGATTACCGGCCAAAATAATTAGTAATGGAAAACTCCATTCCATTTTTGCCGCTGCAAAGGTATGTAATATTTTTAAAAATGTCAACCGTTTTTTTTTTTTTGAAAAGCGTACTTTACATTGATTTTACAAGTATCTGAATGTCAAAAAATTGAATACTAAAAATTTTAGCAACATTTTTTTGTAAGTTTTTGTACGGCGTTACCGAAATGTCATTTTTATTGTTTAGTTTTGCGTCCGACTTACTTACATTAGCAACCAAATGAAAAAAATTATGCGACAATCCTTTTTAATATTATCCTTCATATTACTGACAATCAACGTATTGGCGCAAAACGACGGCAGCATCATCGACGAGGTGCTTACCGACGCTGCCGAATCGGGCGACGAAGAATCCGAGGAAACCGCCGAGATGGATTGCGAATACATTGAAAGCATCACCGATTCTAAGATTGACATCAATACATTAAATATCAACGACTTGCAATCTATTCCAATCTTAAATGCAATACAGATTGGCGACATATTGGAGTATCGTCGGAAGTATGGCGACATTGTGAGCCTCGGCGAACTCAAAGCGATTGCGTCGTTGACACCTGAAAATATAATGCAGATAAGTCGTTATGTAACAGTGGATAACAGCACTACCAACCGCCGACAATATACTGTGCGCGAATCGCTGAGCAAGGGTCGGCATTATATTTCGACTTTCAATAAGATGGTCTTGGAGCGTCAGGCGGCTTACATTCCCGACAGCAGCGGCAACACCAAATACGACGGCAACAGGTTGAAATGGTGTCTGAAATACCGTTACAAATTTCAAGACCGCGTGTCGTGGGGCATCACCGCCGAAAAAGATGCAGGAGAGCGTATTGGATTCGGCGATTATAAATATGGTTTCGATTATTATTCTATATTCTTGAAAATCCGACAATTAGGCATTATTGACCAACTAATCCTCGGCGACTACACCGTGAGATTTGGACAAGGATTGATGTTGGGCGGCGGATTTTCGATGGGCAAATCGATGAATGGCAGCAATTACAACAACTGTTACCAAATCCGCGAATATGGCTCCGTAAACGAAAATCGTTATTATCGTGGAGCGGCGGCTACGGTGAAGGCGGGCAGGGTTTCGATGACGGCTTTTGGCAGCGCAAATCTCGTGGACGCATCGTGCGAAGGGGCTGAATTTCATTCTTTTAGGACAGACGGATACCACCGCACCACCCGCGAAATCGCCAACAAAGACAATCTCCGCGAAACCATCGGCGGCATTATTACCGAATGTCGTTTGGGCAAATTTCAGATAGGCGCGGCGGCGTATTATTACGGATATGACAAGACTTTTGTGCCGCGTTTGCAACTCCGCTATGCCAATATGAGGAGCGAAAAGGAGGGCGTCGGCGCGTCGGTTTGTTATCGTTACGACAGCCGGAAGGCGAGTATGTATGGCGAGACGGCTGTGGACAAATGCGGCAACATCTCAACAATCAACACCGCCGACCTGCGCCCCGCCGAGAATTTCAGACTGAGGGTTTTGCATCGTCATTATTCTGAAAAGTATCAGGCTTTCAAGGCGTTGAGTTTTGGGCAGACCTCTCGCGCCAACAATGAGGACGGCGTCTATGCAGGCATCGCCGCCGAGCCGTGCAAATGGTTGAGCGTGGACGGTTGGACGGATATTTTCAAGTTGCCGTGGGCGGGCGCGTACAACAAATTGCCAGCATCGGGCAACGAGGCAATGTTGCAATGCAAATTTCGTATCAACCGCCGTTACAATCTTACCATCAGGCTCAAACATAAGGAACGACACAATTCGGATGTTGACGACGACATCACAAAAACGGGATATTTGAAAGTGAGCGGGGTTTATAAGCCGTCCGATTTTTTGACGCTTACCACGACGGCGCAATGGAGCCGATGCATTACGGGCGAAGACGGCAAGGAACACGGATATATGATTTATGAAGATATTAGGTGGAGCGCAAAGTCTGTACCGCTTACAATTTCGGCGCGATATGCCTTGTTTTCAGCACCTTACAGCGCGAGAATTTACGCCTACGAAAACGACGTGAGCGGTGCATTTTCATCGCCGGGATATTTTTATGAAGGGCAACGCGTTTATATTGTGGCGGGCTGCAAAATCGGCAAGCAAGCGACATTACAATTAAAAATTTCTCAATGGCAATATTTTGACAGACAATCAATTAGCAGCGGTGATTCAAAAATTGACGGCAATCACAAAACAGAATTGTGTATGTTTTTCAAATATAATTTCTAACTTTGTTGTTTATTAAAATCAATCAACAAAAACGAAATGAAAATGAAAAAAATCATATTTGCGGCGTTGGTATTATTTGCCGCGCTATCGTTTGCGGGCTGCAAGGCGCAGGAAACTTGCACGCACCTTATATATGGTCGCAAGTCGTTGCAACCCAAATATGTGCGCATCATCGACAGCCTTGTCAACGACGCAATCTCGCGCCGTGCAATGCCGGGATGCCGCATAATTGCTGTAAAAAACCAATACGTAATCTTCAATAAATCATACGGTTATCTCAATTATGACAGCATCCAACCCGTCAACGATTCCACGATGTACGACGTGGCGTCGGTAACGAAAATGGCGGCGTCGGCGTTGTTGTTGATGAAACTTTACGAAGACCGCAAGATAGACCTCGATGCCAAACTCTGCGAATATTTCCCCGGTTTTGAGGACAACGGCGCAACTCTACGCGACGCTCTCGCGCATCAGGCGGGTCTGAAAATTGGCATCGACATCAAAAAACTCGAACCCGAACTCTACAAATCTTGCGTCAGCGACAGAAATTACAACGCAAGCATTGCACGGCGCAAGATTTGTCAAGATGTAAAAAATCAACCGATGAAAAAGCCCGGCGAATATTTGTATTCTGACCTCGGATTTTTTTTCTACCCCGAATTAGCGAGCAGGTTTTATGGTCTTGGCTTTACAAATTTTTTGAACGAATGGTTTTATTATCCGTTGGGAATCAAGATGATGTACAATCCATTGGACAAATATCCGCCCGACAATATCGCGCCGACGGAAGTGGATACCGTATGGCGCCGACGCACCGTGAGAGGCACTGTGCACGACGAAATCGCGGCTATGATGGGCGGCGTATCGGGACACGCGGGACTTTTTGCAACCGCCAACGACCTCGCAATCCTGATGCAAATGTTTCTCAGCAGCGGCGAATATGGCGGCATACATTTCCTGAAACCCGAAACCATAAGGCTTTTCACTTCGCAACAATTTGAAAATAACAGGCGCGGTTTGGTGTTTGACAAGCCGGTAATCGACACCACGCTCAACGGCACACCGAGCAAGCGGGCGAGCCGCGCAAGTTTTGGACACACGGGCTTCACGGGACCTTTCGTTTGGGCTGACCCGCAAAACAAACTCATCCTCGTTTTCCTGACCAACAGCGTCTATCCCAACCGCTCGATGCTGATTGCAAAACTCGACCTCCGCACCAAAATCCACGACGTTTTTTACGCCGAAGATTTGACGGGAAAAAATTAGAACAATTGAAAAATAATTCATAACTTTACGGCGCAAAAAATCATTGAGCAATGTTGGAAGAAGAACTCAAAAATAGGATTTGGCAGCGTTATTTCAAGAAATACGACTGCGCGGGCATCATCAAGCGGATAGATTTTACGGTGAAATCTGTTCGCAGCGACGACGCGCACCCCGACGAGTACCTCTTGTGGGCGGAGGCCAAGCAGCAGCCGACCGACGTTTACCGAATGTTGGCTCAACTCATTGTAACCATCAAGCAGGACGCCTACAACATTCTCCCGCCCAAATTCATCGGCTGTTTCGACAACGAGAAAATCGCCTTCGTGGAATACAACGAGGTATTGCCGATATACGCCCTCAATGATTTCAATTGGACGCAGACGCCATCGCAGGTAGATGACAAGAGTGTGGCGTCACTGCAAAAAGTAATCAGGAAAGAAAAAATTTTCACATATTTTTACGGCAAGGACGACGACGTAATCCACAATTTTGTCGAACAAAATTTTGTGGAGGGCGGTTCGCTGCTGTCAACTTTGATAGACAAAAACAATTTTATCTTCGTCTATCAAAAATGGCGAGAAATGGTGATGCCGTCGATAAATGCCGATTGGGACAAACTGAAAGCCAATTATGGTGTTTATGACCGAGATTTTTTCTTGGCGGAACTCAATATCGACGACAACAACACCACCGACCTCAACGACGACGAGGTGGCATATCCCGATTTTTACATCACTTTCAACGCCAATTCGCCGACACCTTATATGATGAAGCGAACCGACGCATTGGGGTTGGATGTTTTGATACCGTTCAAATTTAAGCGCGGCGGCATCGAAAAATACGCCGAATTTTGGAAACGTTACAAGCGTCCTCCACAAAATATTTATTGGGAATACATAGTTTCGCGGTTGGATTTGCTTGTGCCGCAGGATGTTAGGGAACGGAAAGGCGCGTTTTTTACCCCGCAGATTTGGGTGGAAAAATCGCAAAGATATATCGCCGACGTGCTTGGCGACGATTGGCAGGAGAATTATTATGTATGGGATTGCTGTGCCGGCACGGGCAACCTTTTGAACGGCCTCAGCGACAAGTACAAGATTTTTGCATCCACGCTCGACCAACAGGACGTGGACGTGATGAAAGACCGCATCAAAAACGGCGCGAACCTTTTGGAAAGCCACGTTTTTCAGTTTGATTTTTTGAACGACGACTTTTCTAAATGTCCCGAAAGTCTGCGCAAAATCATCAACGACCCCGAAAAGCGCAAAAAACTTGTCATCTACATCAACCCGCCATACAAAGAGGCGGCAAGCCGAAGCACCGTTGCAAAGACCGGTCAAAACGCCACCGACGTTGCGGTTTTGCACAAGACTTACAGCAAATATTTCAATCAGATGGGCATTGCCGGACGCGAATTGTTCGCACAATTTTTCATAAGGATTTACAATGAAATCCCTGATTGTATCCTTGCGCAATTTTCCAAGTTGAAAGTTTTGCAAGCACCTAATTTTGAGCAGTTTAGAAATTCGTTCCAAGCCAAATTGGAAAGATTGTTTCTTGTGCCTGCCAATTCGTTTGACAATGTTTCGGGCAAATTTCCGATAGGATTTTTTGTTTGGAATTGCGACAAAAAAGAAAAATTTAAATCGATTAATGCTGATGTTTATGACAGCAAAGGCAATTTTGTCAGGACTAAGCATATTAAAATACAAAAGGATTTCAAGTCCATCAACGATTGGATAATCACCACGCGCAACCGTAATGATGAAGAAAATATTGGTTTTATGTATGCCAATGGTGCTGATTTTCAGCATCAAAATTATAATGTAATCATCAACGACAAATCCGAATTGCCCCACCCTCGCGGCACTTGGGTTACAGACAAAAATATCATTGAGATTGGCATATACTTGGCTGTGCGTCAGTGCATTATGGCAGATTGGCTTAATGACAGAGAATTGTATATGTATCCGAATGATGGTTGGCAAAAGGATTTATTATTTCAGACCAACTGCCTGATTTATACAATTTTCCATCATCAAAATCGCATTTCGTCCTATAACGGCACCAATCATTGGATTCCGTTCACTGAAAGCGAGGTGGATGCGCGTGAAATGTTCGACAGTCATTTTATGTCGGATTTTTTGAGGGGCAAAATCAAACCTTCCACAAACAACGGGACATTGTTTGAGTCTGGTAATAACGAAAAACACGAATTGGTGTTTTCTCCCGAATCCACAGCCGTCCTCAATGCTGGGCGCGAACTTTGGCGGTATTATCACACGATGGAGGCGGCAAGGGCTAATGCAAGCCTTTATGACATCAAGGATTTTTTCCAAGGGCGCGACAAGAGCGGCAAAATGAACGCCTCATCCGACGACAAACATTACACCATTCTTATGGACAACCTGAAATCAGCCCTTTGGGAATTGGGCGAATGTATCAAGCCAAAGGTTTATGAATACGGATTTTTGGAGTAGAGGATTTTTGGACAGGTCGTCGCTCGTTCAACGTTTCCTTAGAATTGGAAATAAATGAACGGCTGCACTTCTTCGCCCTGCAACTGCACCACCAACTGCATCACTACCACCAAAATCAAAATCTTGATTACGATGTTGCTCTTGACGAACATATCCTCGATGCGCGAAGCCCAATTTTCCGGGACGGCGTGGCAGAGGTAGCCAAACGCCACCAAAATCACCCACAGCATCCTTGCATCCCAAAAATGCACGGCAAAGGTGATGTCAAAATTGGTGAAAATCTGTTGCAACATTATCAGCGGCACTTGGAAAGCGTCGAGATTTTCTGTGCCTCCTTCGGTCTCTACGGTGATGTCGTTTGCGCGGAAAAACATCCACAGTACAATTACAACAACAAACGTACACAGCCACGTCAAAAACCTTGTAAAACGGTTGTCGGGCATCAGTTGTTTGCGGATTTTGTCGATGCCGAGAGCAACGCCGTGTGCGCCGCCCCAAAGCACAAATTTCCACGCCGCACCGTGCCAAAGTCCGCCGATGAGCATAGTCAGGAGCAGATTTACATCCGTGCGTATCATCTTGACTGTCTGCGGGAAAGCAATAGTTACCACCCAAGCGATGATGCACACACTTATTATAATAGGTGCAATCAAAAATCCCTTCATAAACAACACCACGGCAATCACTGTCGCACCAACAAGTGTAGCAGCAATAATTATATGATTGTCAGTCTTATAGGCTATCAATCCCAATACACCGACGCAAGCCAATGCAATCACCCAAACGTTGACACCGCAAGTCAAGGCGGCGGCAAGCACCACGAGCACCGGCACAGAAATCACCGAAAATTTTGAAACTTCCCTATTGCCGCCAAGCGGAATGTAGAGATACTCCATAAGCCACGACGACAACGAGATATGCCAACGTTTCCAAAACTCGCTGATTGTCAAACTCTTGTATGGCGACTTGAAGTTGATGCCCAAATCATAACCCATAATGCGCCCGATGCCAATTGCCATATCGGAATAGCCCGCAAAATCGCAGAATATCTGCAAAGCATAACCCAACACCGCCATCAAATTTTCAAAACCGCTGTAAGTTTGCGGCGCGGCAAAAATGAGGTCGTTGTATTGCGCTATGTAGTTGGCTATCACGGCTTTCTTGAATAGTCCCGTAATTATCAACCACAATCCCGAATATGCTTTTTCGCGGCTGAGTGTGGGCGTATTGTCCAATTGCGGCAAAAACAAATTTGCCTTGACGATAGGGCCCGCCACCAATTGCGGGAAGAATGTAAGGTAAAAAGCAAAATCTATCAAACTCTTTGCCGGTGGTACGCGCCGCCAATATATGTCGATGATATAACTAACACTTTGGAATGTGTAAAAAGAAATTCCCACGGGCAGAAATATCTCCATAAATCCGAAATTGCTGCCGATGAGTTGGTCGATATTGAAAATGATAAAATTGGTATATTTGAAGTACGCCAATAGCAACATACTTGGCACCACGCCCGCTACGACCCACCATTTGCGTTTGCGAGTGTCTTCGGTGGCGGCAAGGCGGTTGCCAATGATATAATCGAGAATCGTAGTAGCCACCAAAATCACAACATAATTGCCGCTGCTCTTGTAATAGAAAAACAGGCTGAACAACGTTATGTAAATGGACACCAATTGCTTGCGCTTGTAAATGAGGTTATACACCGTCATAAACACCAAAAACAACAACAAAAACTGCCCACTATTGAACAACAGCGGCGCATCAGGGTCGTAAACAAATATCCGCGCAAGATTGTTAAAAAATTCCACTTTCAATTTTCGATTTTTTGATTTGTTGACTTGTTGATTTTCTCCTACCCCACTCTGCTGATTGTCAGCAATTTGTCGTAATCCAAAATCTCCACGTTCTTGCCGGAGACGCGGATGATGCCGTCGCTGGAAAAGGCGCGGAGGGTGTGGATTATCTGTTCGCGGCTACAACCGGCGTATTCGGCGAGTTCCTGTCTTGAAAGTCCAAGGCTGAACGACCGCGCTTCGTAGATTTTGTCAGACAAATACAACAAAACATCGGCAACACGACCATTGCTCTGTTTTCTCGCTACGGAGATAAAATTGAATATCGCCGAACGAAACATCTGCGTCGAAAGTCCCATTATCTCAAACATAAACTGCCTGTTGGACATTATGAACAGCTTGAACCTATTGAGATTGATCATACAGCCGTGGCACTCCTCCACAGCAACGATAGAGAAGAGGTTGATGTCTTCGTTAAGGATGTTGGCGAGGCCGAGGAGGGTCTGCGCCTTGTCGATGGCTACGATGAACTCCTTGCCGTTGCTTTCCGTGACAAATTTCACGATGCCTTCGGTGAGGAAGATTAGCTCGGTGCATTTGGAGCCTTGCTTGAAGATAATCTCACCTTTCTTGAATGTATATTGTCGGGTCTGCTCGAAGATGGAACGGAATTCGTCGTCTGAGAGTCCCTTGCACAACCCGTTCTTAAAGAAACAGGTCTCGCATTTTGGCGATGGTGTGTTAGGCATTTTCTGTCTAATATTGTTTTGCGTTAGTAATTACATTTTAATAAATCTCCTCGCCCTCCACCATAATATTTAGCACGCCATTGATGCCGGAGAGCTTGTTGACGAGTTTTTCGAGGTGTCCCTGGTTGCGCACGTACACTTCCAACAAGCACGAAAAACAGCTGCCGTCGGTCTCGATGTTCACGGTTTTGAGGTTGAGGTCAAATTCCTGCGAAACCACCGTGATAATCTTGTGGGCAATGCCTTTTTGGTCGATGCCCTCCATAGTGATTTTTGCCACCGACGACTGTTCCCTTGTGGTCTTCCACGACACAGGAATCAGGCTCAGGGGATGCTCCTTGATTTTGATGGCGGCATAGAGGCAGTCTTTTTTGTGGATGAATACGCAAGAATCGTCGTCTGCCTTGATGCCGATGGTCTCGTCGCCCGGCATAGGCTGGCAGCATCCGGCAAGTTCGTAATTGATGGAATCTGAATCGCCGCTGTCGGAGCTATTCTTGTCGCCGCCGCCAAACTGCAATTTCCAAAACCTCACAATCGTATTGCCCACCGACTTTTTTACAAAATTCTCCACATCGGTAAGCGGGATGTTTTGCTTGCTTATCTTTTGGTAGAGTTCCGATTTGTTGAGGCAGCCAAATTCTGACATCAAAGCCGTTGTTACCTCATTTTCGTTGCGTATCTTGTATTTGGCGAGGATGTTGTGCAGGATGTTTTGACCCTCGGCGATGTCCACTTTTATGTAATTGTGGAGCTGCTCCTTCAATACGTCGTATGCCTCCTTGGTAATCACCATATTGAGCCATTCGGGTTTTGGCTCTGTATATTTGGAGGTAACGGGCTCCACCCTGTCGCCGCTGTGCAGGAGCGTCGATATGGGCATCATCTTGTGATTGACCTTTGCGCCGATGCAGTTGCGCGCCTTTTCGGGGTCGTTGATGTAGGCATAATCAAGCACAGACGCGCCCGCCGGCAAGGTTGTAACCGCGCCATCCGGCGAATACACCGAAATCTCGTCGGAGAGCAACAACTTGAAATTCTCCATGAAATCGAAGTTGCTGTTGTTTGGGTCTTCGAGCTTGTCTTTGAGGAGTTTGAGCTTATCGTCAAATTCTGCCTTCTTGTCCTTGATTCCCTTGTATTTCCAATGCGCCGCAAAACCATATTCGGCTATCTCGTCCATGCGCTCGGAGCGTATCTGAATCTCCACCCAACGCTTGTTTGGCTCGTCATAGACTGTCATGTGGTAAGCCTCGTAGCCGTTTTCCTTGGGCACGGTAATCCAATCGCGGGTGCGTTCGGGATGCACGTAAAGTCCTTCGGAGATGATTTTTACGATGTTCATGCACTCCTCTTTCTCCTTGTTGGGGTCGTTTGGGGTGAAGATGATGCGTATTGCGAAACGGTCGTAAACTTGGTCGAAGGTTACGTGCTTTTTCTTCATCTTCTGATAGATGGAGTATATGCTTTTTGGGCGTCCCTTGATGTCAAACTTGATTCCGTTTTGCACCAATTTGGCGATGATGGGCAGGGTGAATTTGTTGATGTAATTTTTGGATTCGTTTTCCGTCAATTGCATCAACGAATTTATTTCGTCGTACTCCTTGCGGTTGAGATATTTGAAGGCAAGGGTCTCGAGTTCGGTCTTTATCTTATTGAGTCCGATTCGGTGAGCGAGGCGCACGTATATCTGCATGGTCTCGTATGCCACCTTGTATTGAGATTCGGGCGAGCGCACTTCGAGGGTGCGGAGGTTGGTGAGGCGGTCGGCAAATTTGATTAGGATGACGCGGAAGTCGCCGGTCAATCCGTAAATCATATTTTCATAGACCTTTGGGTCCATGTCCTTGAAATATTCGCTCGTGCCCTTGATGCGCACCAACGAATCCACGATGACAGCAATCTTTTCGCCGAAAAGGTTGGCGATGTCTTCCTTCTTGTAGTCGGTCTGGAAAGTGATTTCGTGCAGCAACGCCGCCGCCGCGCCTATTGCGTCGAGCCCGATGTCCTGCACCACAATGCTCATCACATCAAAGAGATGGTAGATGAAGCTGTCGCCGGTATGCCTCTTCTGACCGTGATAGACATCCCTTGCCAAAGCATACGCCTTGCGCACAAGGGACTTGTCGTCCTCCGTCTTGAAATAACGGTCGCCCACCAACAGCTGCTCAAACATCCTGTCGGTGTCCTCCTCCGTATAAGGCTTGCGGTGAAGTATCACCTCCGCCGGTGTCTTTTCCTGACTTGCTATGTTGACATCTGCCATGTTGAGTTTTTTTAATTATTCGCTTTTGGTTGTAATGGTCAGGCGCAGCCGCTGTCCGCAATGCGGGCAAGTGAGTGCAGCGCCGTCGCCTTCTGGTTCTTGGTCATCGGTATCCTTTCCCTTTTCGAGTTCTTTTTTCTTTGCCTCTTTCTTCTCATTCACTTTCTCCAAAAAACCCGCGCTGATGATACCCGTAGGCATCGCCACAAGTCCTATGCCGAGGAGTGCCATTATTGACGCGATAGCCTTGCCCGCGAAAGTGATAGGATACACATCGCCGTAGCCTATTGTTGTCATAGTAACGATAGCCCACCATAGGCAACTGAGCACGTTTGGGAAATTCTTTGAATTTTCATCGCGTTCGGCGTAAAACATCAGGAACGAGGAAATTATCATAATGATGATGATGAGTCCCATAATGACACCAATCTCGCTGCGTTTATCCTTGATTACCTGAACGATGTCTTTCATGGATTCGTTGTACCTGGTGATTTTGAACACCCTAAAAAATCTCATGAGCCTTAGCATCCTCAACATCCTGGAATCGAAATCCGACAAGTAGAATGGCAATATCGAGAGCAGGTCGATTATGCCGGCTGGCGAAATCACATAATGCCATATTTTGGATCTTCTGTCTTTGCCAGGATTCTCAGGGTCGAGGTGCGCCGTAAGTATCCTGATGGCATATTCTATGGAGAATACTATTACCGTAAAGTAATCAAACGAATCGAAATATGGTTTATATGCTTCATATATAGCCTTATCGGTTTCGAGTGCCATTTCACCTACCGACAGCACAATAAGAATCATTAGGAAATAGTTGAACACTTTTGAGATGTTCGGCCAATTTCCAAATTCGTCTTTTTCCCTTACAAGGTAATATAGGGCTTTTTCTATGTCTTGCATCGGCTTCATTTCATGTTGCGCTTTCTTAATTAAAATTTCAACCTTGCGTCCGGCGCCAAATCCATCGCCGCAAATTCGCCTTTCTGATATTTGTAATAGCCCGCGCCCGCTATCATCGCCGCATTGTCGGTGGTGAATTTCCTCTCAGGTATGAATACCTTCCAGCCCCTGCGCTTTGCGGTCTCGGTGAGGGTGTCGCGGAGTTCGGAATTTGCAGCCACGCCGCCGCCGATAGTTATCTGACGGATGCCGGTCTCCTTGACAGCCTTGGCGAGTTTTTCGATGAGTATGCTCACTATTGTATATTGCAACGACGCACACAAGTCGTCCAAATGCGCGTCGATAAAATCCGGCTCTTCCTTCATCCTGTCCCTCAATGTATAGAGGAAGGATGTCTTCAATCCCGAAAAACTGAAATCTAATCCCGCGATGTTTGGTTTGGCAAAATGGAAGGCGTCGTGGTTGCCCTGGTGCGCGTGTTTATCAATGACGGGACCGCCCGGATAGCCGAGACCCATCCCCTTTGCGCACTTGTCGAATGCCTCGCCCGCCGCGTCGTCTATCGTAGTGCCGATGATTTCCATATCAAAATAGTCCTTCACCTTGATTATCTGCGTGTGTCCGCCCGATACGAGAAGGGTCAGGAAGGGGAACGTCGGGTCTTCCTTCGGCTTGTCTTTCTCATGTACAAACTGACTGAGGACATGCCCCTGCAAATGGTTGACCTCAATCATAGGAATCCCGCCCGCCAATGCAAAACCTTTGGCGAAGGAGCATCCAACAATCAGCGAACCCAACAATCCGGGTCCACGAGTGAACGCCACCGCCGAAATATCGTTGGCAGTAAGCCCCGCCTGTTTCAACGCCTGGTCAACCACGGGGATTATATTTTGCTGATGCGCACGCGACGCCAATTCCGGCACTACGCCGCCATACGCCGAGTGCACAGCCTGACTTGCAATCACATTAGACAACAATACGCCGCCGCTCACAACAGCCGCCGACGTATCATCGCATGATGACTCTATTCCTAATATATTGACTTCCAATTTATTATAAATTTGTATCTTTCTTTTTTTCCAAATCCCTAAATTAGGGGTTATTTGTCAGAGAAAAAAACATTTGAGATTTTTTAACAAAACCCCTTACTTAATTCTGCGCATACAACTGCCTCAGCGCGGGGTCGGCGTTGGCGCGGTCTTCCATGTTCATGTACTTGACAAACGCGCTCATGCCGTGGCTCTTGCCCTCGTTGAGGTAGTAGCTGATATTTTTGGTGTAATACTCGCGTGCGTCAAAGTTGGGATTGAAAGCAAACTTGTGCTTGTATTCCTGAATCACACTGTCGATATTGGAGATGCCGTACTCGAGGGCGTCGTTGAGCTCCTTCTTGAGTTCTGCATTGACGGGCTTCAACGACAGCCACGCCGCAAATACAAACGGATAGCCGGTAAAATTGATCCACTCCTCGGCGAGGTCATATTTGTATTTGAAATCGGTGTATTCAAAACCCCTGTCGCCGATGATGACGCCCGCCGTGCCGCCCTTGATTTCCTTCTCGTAGCCCGGCTTAGAATCGATGAACTCGGGATTGATGTTCCAATGATGCCGCGCAAGTATCTTGACAAGCCTCACGCTCGTGGCGGACTGGTAGTCGAGGTAAATCCGCGAAATCATCTCCATCGGCACCTGGCTCACCAACAGCACCGACCTGACGCACCCCTCCGCGCCAATACAAAATTTGGAGACAATGTAACTAATTTTCAGCTTGGGAATGATGCCCACGGGAACAAGCGCAATGTCGCACTCGCCGTCAATAAGCATCTGCGCACCCTTCGACGGATATTCCGTAACGATGTCGCAATGTTCGGTGATGTACTTCGAGTGCTGCAGTCCATAGAGGAACGGCAGCGAATTGTGATAAGAAACAAGTACTATCCTGGTTTTTTCCATGTTTTTTAGTTTTGGATGTTACCGTTGTATTGAGAGTCTTGGTTTTCGAGTTCAATCTGAGCCTTGGTGGCAGCCACAGTGCAAACACCGCCCATGTACGCCGCCAAAAACGTGCCGCAAAGCAAATACATCGGCAGGGCGTAGATGGCACCAATTGTAATAGCGAGATACTTGTAACGCCACACCTCATTGTTGCTCTCCCTTACATTACGACGGTAACGCTCGTTGGTGTAGTCCATGAACGAATAGCCGAAGTAATAGGAATTGATGATGAAAATCAACACAATAGAAAGTATCTGCCCGATGAGCGGTATTATATTGAGCAACAGGCATAGCAACGTAAGCACGAGCTGCTTGATGGTGCTTTTGAGCGCAATCACCACAGCCCTCCAGATGTCCTTGACAGTCTGCTTGGCGTCGGAGCTATACACACGCCCGGTGAGCGCAGTGTCGGTCCTTTCGGAAATGATGGTGTATATCGGCGACATCAGCAGATTGACAATCGTACCACCTATAAATATAAAGAGAATAAACATAACAATAGGCATCACCCATTGCACCGCCGTGCCAAGCCAACCGAGCCAGCCGCCGTGTTCGCTGTCCCACAACGAGCGAATCCACTCGCCAAGACCCCAGCCGCCCCATATCAGGAGACCCGCCAAAATGATGTTTACAATGACGGGAACCACAAAAAACTTCCCCATCCTATTGCGCCGGATGATTCCAAAGGCATCGCTAAACGCCCCTAACCCAGTAGTAATCTGATTGATAGATGTTGCCATTTTGCTATTAATATTTATTTGCGAAATTATAGCATTTATTTTTACTAACAAAATTTTTACTTGAAAAAATTTTTTATACATTTGCAGCTGAATAAAAAAACACAATTTTACAAACAACATAAAACCGTAAGATTATGAAATTAGACGGACGCAGAGAGAGCAGCAACGTAGAAGACCGCCGTGGCGGCGGTGGCTTCTCATCAAGCTCAGGATCAAGAATGTCAACCGGCAAAAAAGGCGGCTGCGCAGGCATCATCACATTGATAATTGGCGCGGTAATTTGGTATGCCACAGGCGATTCATCGATGTTTTTCAGCAATGTAAGCAACATGAACAACAATCAGACCGTGGAAGCACCCGCCACACGCACAAGCACCGGCAACACCGCACAGAGCGACGAACTCAAGAAATTTGCCTCGCAGGTACTCGCCTCCACCGAGGACGTATGGACCAACATCTTCAAGCAAAACGGCATGCAGTACAACAAGCCAACAATGGTGATATTCTCCGACGCTGTAAATACCGCTTGTGGCAGCGCATCGTCCGACACAGGTCCATTCTACTGTTCGGGCGACAAATGTCTCTACCTCGACCTATCCTTCTTCGCAACGATGAAAAAACAACTCGGCGCAGGCGGCGACTTCGCATACGCATACGTAATCGCGCACGAGGTGGGACACCACATCGAAAACGAACTCGGACTCCTCTCGCAGCTCCACCGCAAGATGGATCAGTGCCGCTCTGAGGCGGAAGCCAACAAAATATCCGTCCGCATAGAGCTCCTCGCCGACTTCTACGCTGGCATCTGGGGCTATTATGAAAACAAGACCTTCAAATCGCTCGAAGACGGCGACCTCGAAGAAGCCATCAACTGCGCACATCAGATAGGCGACGACTACCTCCAAAAATCTGCCGGATACCGTCAGGTAAGACCGGAGGCATTCACTCACGGCACATCGCAGCAACGCATGAAGTGGCTCAAACTCGGCCTCACCACCGGCGACATCTCCAAGGGCAACCAAATCCTCAGCCTGCCGGAAAGCCAGCTGTAGGCAAATGATTGAAGTAATTGAAGTAATTGAAATATAATCAACAAATCATAAATCAATAAATCAAAAATGGCAGAAGAAAATTCTTTCAAAGAGAACCTCAATTGGAAAAAGATTTCCATTGACGCGGTGAACACCATCATCGCAACAGCAATCGGTATCATCATCGGTCTGCTCGTGGACAAGTGGCGCGAAAACATCTCCAACCAGGAAAACTACCAGAAGGTGATTGTCGCCACCATCAACAACCTCGAAAACTACCAGCATCAAATCGTGAGGGTGCAGGGCGACCTCGCTCGTGCTGAGGGTGCATTCGACAACATAACGTCGGACGAGTACGAACTGTCGGACGAAACCCTCGACGACCTTGGCGATATGATTTTTGAGTCGGACTTCATGCAGCAGGATCGCTGGATAGAGGAAAACTTCATCACCAACGGCGGTTTTATCGAAAACACCGACCTTCGCCTCAAAATCGGCAACGTCTATTCGCTCATCGAACTCTGCAAATCAAAAATCATTGCAATGAAAGAGAGCGGCAAGGTATTCACAGAAAAATACGCCGAGGTTTACGTCAAATACCAGAATGACAAGCTGGCTGGTGCTAAAAATTTCATACAGTCCAAGGACTTGTTGACATACTACGCACAGTTGACAACTACCAACAGCGACGTACAATCCAGCATCGCCATCATCAAAGACCTCACCAACGAAATCATCCAGATGTCGGATGCCGACCAGGACGAACTCAACAAGATGCGTGAATCATCCAAGAAAATCAACGAAATCATCATCAAGAATCGTGGTGAGTAGTTGTTGAACTCCACACCTCAATAAAAAAATACCGTAAATTTTTTGCTCTATGGGCAATTTATTTACGGTAATTTTTGTTTATATTTATGACAATTATTGTTTAACCAATAAAAGCAATGGAAATGAAAAGATTATTTACACTAATGATGCTGATTGTCAGCATCTTCACCAACTGCGGCGGTCAAAACTTCCGCTCCGTAAACGCCGCCGACTTCGAGCAGATAATCAAGCAGCCCAATGTCATCGTACTCGACTCCCGCACCGCGCAGGAATACGCCGACGGACACATCCGCAACGCCGTAAATATCGACGTAAAAGCCGCCGACTTCGCACAAAAGGCAATCGCCACCCTCGACAAATCTAAGACCATCGCCGTATATTGTCGCAGTGGTCGCCGCAGCAAAATAGCAGCCGCAACCCTCGCCCAAAACGGATTCACCGTCATTGAGTTGGATTGCGGCATAATATGCTGGTCTTCAGCAGGAAAAGAGGTAGTTAAATGAAAAATTGAAAGTTAAAAATTAAAAATGTATCGCCGAATGGCAAATTTTTAATTTTTAACTTTTAATTATCAATTTTAAATTTTAAATTTTAAATTTTAAAGCCTGTCCCTCAAAATTGCCTCGACCTTGTCGGGAGTAACGATGCCGTGTTCGCCGAGCTTGGCGCCACGTTCACGGAACCTCCTGACGATCTCGTTGACAACATCCTCGCCGATGCCGTAATCTGACAAGCGGGTCTTGATGCCAAGCGAATTGAAGAACGATTCAGATTTCTGGATTGCAACATTGACAGCCTCGTCGCCCTTGGCATCAACGCCCCAAACATTCTTGCAAAACATTTCGAGCTTCTTCATCTTGGCTTCGCGCATCACGCTCATAGTGCCGGGCAATACGATGGCGAGCGTTACGCCGTGGTCGAGTCCGCAGAGCGCAGTGAGTTCGTGACCAATCATGTGCGTGCTCCAATCCTGGTTTACGCCCGGACAAATGAAGAAATTGAGCGCGCAAGTTGCCGACCACATATAATTGGCGCAAGCATCGTATGACGGCTTGTCTGCCATCACGTCGGGAGCAATCTCCACAATAGTCTTGAAGACGCCCTCTGCCCACCTGTCCTGAATCTTGGCGTTGATATCGTCGGTGAGATACTGCTCAAATACATGAATGAAAGAGTCGGTCAAGCCGTTGGCGCGCTGTTTCTTAGGAATCGAATACACAACCTCGGGGTCGAGAATCGAAAATACGGGGTAATATTTGGGATGACCCATCGCAAACTTCTCCTTGGTGGCGCGGCGCGAAATCACCGCATTGCAGTTCATCTCCGAACCCGTGGCGGGCATCGTCAATACGCTTGCAAGCGGAAGCACCTCGCCCGGCTCCGCACCCTTCACAAGAATGTCGTTCCACGGGTCGCCCTTGAAATCAACGGCTGCCGCAATGAGTTTAGTACCGTCGATGACAGAGCCGCCGCCCACTGCGAGCAGCATCCCAACGCCTTCTTTGCGGCAGATTTCCACAGCCTTCATCAACGTATCATAATCGGGATTAGGCTCAATGCCACCAAATTCTATCACCGAAAAGCCTTTGAGAGCCTTCATCACCTGGTCATAGACGCCATTCTTCTTGATGGAGCCGCCGCCGTAGGTCATCATTATCTTCTCGCCTTTGTACATCAACTCGCTGAGTTTGGCGATGCTACCCTTTCCAAAGACCACTTTGGTAGGATTCTGAAATTCAAAATTGTTCATTCAACTTAGTGTTTAAGATTAGATTTTAATGCTGCGACAAATATAACCATAATTTATGAACGGCAAAATTTTTTTTGCTGCTAATTAGAAAAAATTTGCTTACCACAACTTTCGCTGTTTCTTGCAAAAAAAATCTGCATCAAGACCACATTATACAAAATATTGACAAACAACAACTTCTCAAAACAATGTAAAGCGCGGCGTACAAAAAAAAAAAAACGGTTGACATTTTTAAAAATATTACTTACCTTTGCAGCGGCAAAAGAAGGTGGAGTTTTCCATCATAGATTCTGTTTGCCAAATATCAAGTTTGTCCTCCCCAAAAATGGCAAAATTGACGAATTTCCATAACGGCGCGACCGTCAGCACAGAACCAACAGCAAAGGTTTGTGTAAATCCCGACAGAGAGAATGTCAAAATCGGGGAGTCGGTAGGGTACACCCTGTTGCCAAACGTCCGTTACTGGTTTCCGATACGCGCCACGCACAACCGCGCACAAAAGATTTACGACAAACTCGTTTCCCTCAACGACGACAGCATCGAGCCTTATCTGCCCCTGCTCCGCCACATCGAATATTCCAACGAAGATTTCAACAACCCCACACAATATATAAAGGACAAGCCGCTCGACAAGAGCCTCCTATTTATGCGCTCCACTCTCAACGACTTTCGCGCAATGCTCAAATATCAGGCTCTCTTCCCCGGCATGACACCTTATTACAATCATTTCTACACCAACTCCTTCGGCAAAAACGAATTTCTCGTTGTGCCTGACGCTCAGATGAATAGTTTTAAGATTATCGTAGAATCCGGCAATCAAAATATCATCGTCGATCAAACCGAAATGCCGTCGTTAATTGCAGGCGACCGCGTAGTCGTCATCGGCGGCCCATTCGCAGGTGTGGAAGGCATAGTGATGAAATACAAGCATCAGAAGCGCGTGTTTGTAGAATTGCAAGGAGTGGGGAGATATGCGACGGCGTATGTGCCGGGGGGGTGGATTAGGAGGATAGAGGATGCATAATGGATAATTGCCATCCGGCGAAAAAAAGATTTGGCAGAATAAAAATATTGATTTAAATTTGGGGCGTTAAACAATAATAAAAGATTATGTTAGCGGAAAAGACAAAGACAAGGCAAAATTTTTATGTAAGATTCGAGAATACCAAGGAGAATCTTGCATTGCTTGCCTATTTGCAAACGCTAAAAAATCAAAAGTTTGTCGTTTTTAATTCCCCAACAGAGGTTACCAATTCAGAAAAGGAACATATCAGATTAAATGCCGAAATCGACAAAATAAGCCAATTAAAAGCGGGTTGGGACGGTTTTGAAGCATCGAAACCAAACAAAAATGCGATTACCCAAGCGGAAACCATTGTGTCGATGCTATCCGAAAAAGTATTGAAATATTGCGCATTGTTTCCGTCAAACGATTCAAGTGTATATTTGCAGGGCAATTTTCCCAAAGGCGGGTTTGCTGCGTATCTTAACGGAGACCGTTTTTCGTACTTTATGAAAGGAGAAAATTTCAAAAACTCCGCTGCCGACGTTGAGTTGAACGACAAAATAATTTCAAAAATTGAAAATCAAATCTGCAAAAATTTAATATGAGGACAACCCCTGAAATAGATTACGATGCAGATAAGATTGGCAGCGAGGAGACATTAATTCGTCTGCTATGCTCTCCATTATTTTACAACGAACAGACCAAACAGGTAAACATTGATGCGTTTGATTTGCGGATGCTTGGCAAACGTCCTGAAACATACGTATCCCTCGGCAGAAAATCCAAATTTATAGACGAAAACCAATACAAACAATTTCTTGAAAAGGGTTTCCGTATTTGGAACGCCAAAAAGACAGACAAATATTACGGCTACGGCGAATTTCAATGTTCTCAGGCATTGTCAATAAGCGACGCTATCGAAATCAATCCATTAAAAGGAGACGACAAGGCTCATGTTGGAATGTTTTACGCCAAAAACGACAGCGAATATTTTGCTGGTCCGCTGCCCAAAAACAACCCTGAAATTTTGGAAATGCTTTATGACTTAGCACAAATGCTGAGCAATAAAGTAACGAAGATATGACATCATCATCTTCCAATACTAGAAGGATAGCGAAAAATACGCTGCTACAAAGTTATATATAATTATGTGTTTCAAATTTTTTATCATTATTCTTGTTTTATTTTTTCTAAAACATATTTTGATAATTATCATATTACCATTTCAAATATTGTATGGTATTTATCTGAAAGATAAAGATTGTATTATAAAAAAAATATTAGCAGTTCCGTTTTGGCTATTTAATTGCAAATTAATGCGTGGAGGATGGGAACGATACATGATAATTCAAATAGGAGAATTGCCATCGTGTCACATTAGGAAATGGCTTTATAAATTACTAGGTTCTAAGATTGCAAAACATGTCGTATTCCACTTTAGAACTGAAATACGAAATCCAATAGGATTGTTTTTGGGGGAAGGTACTATCATCGGTGACAATGCATTATTGGATGCCAGAAACAGAATCATTATGGGGAAAAACGTCAATCTATCAAGCAATGTATCAATTTATACAGAGCAACATGATCATAGAGACCCTCTGTTTCGTTGTACCAATCTTTATAACAAACAAGTTATAATATGCGATAGGGCTTGGATTGGAAGCAATGTCATTGTTTTGCCAGGAGTCAAAATAGGAGAAGGTGCTGTCTGCTGCGCAGGTTGTGTAGTTACAAAAGACGTTGAACCATTCACAGTGGTGGCAGGTATTCCAGCAAAAAAAGTTAATGAACGTCCGAAAAATTTGATTTACGAATTTGACGGGAAGGCATGTAGGTTATATTAAACGAGCCCAAATGATTCCAAATGATTTTGTTTTTAATACTGGAGAAACACAAGGATATTTAAGGGAAAAATACAACCCTGAAGGGTCGACTTTGCGAAAAGCACAATTAAGAATGTTAGATATGTTACAATATCTGGATTACGTTTGCAAAAAGTTGGCAATTCCTTATTCATTAGACGGTGGAAATATTCTCGGAGCGATAAGACACGGAGGCTTTATACCTTGGGATGATGATGTGGATATAATAATTTCAAGAAAACATTTAAATGCATTAAATAACTATTTAGAATCAAACCCGCATCCTCAATATGTATTACAAAATCATAAAACAGATGATGGATACTTAGGATGTTGGATTGTTTTGAGAGATTTAAAAAGCGAGTATCTTCAAGACAGCACATTACATAACATTAGAAAATATCGAGGATTACAAATTGATATTTTTGCAATGGAAATAGGATTGAACAAAAGTATTCATTGGTTAGCGTATGCAATCCATCATTGCTTTGTTGAAAAAAATATTTATAAAAAACGTATTAAGTTAGCCAAATTATTTTATATCATTTGTGATGGAATGTTTTTCCCAATTATACGTTGCTTATGCAAAATTTTTGGAAATAATAAAAAACTTATGTATCCATTAGGTACAAAATGGGATTGGAGATATGACTTTAATACCATTTTTCCAGTTTCAAACATAGAATTTGAAGGAATCGAATTGTCTTCGATTAATAATCCAACAAAATTTCTGAGAGAACATTATGGTAATTATATGAACCTACCACCTTCTAACATGAGAAATCACCATAACGCGACATACAAAATTTGGGATTAAATAATTTTCATTATCCATATACAATGACCACCGTCATCACATACGGCACATACGACCTTCTACACCAAGGTCACATTAATCTTTTGCGCCGTGCAAAAGAACTTGGCGATTATTTGATTGTAGGCGTTACAAGCGATACTTTTGACAAAGGTAGAGGAAAACTCAACGTCAGAAACAATGTTCTTGAACGCATTGAAGCCGTAAAAGCAACAGGATATGCCGACAAGGTAATCATTGAAGATTATGTAGGTCAAAAAATCGACGATATACAAAAATACAACGTCGATATTTTTGCCATTGGCAGCGATTGGATAGGAAAGTTTGATTATCTCAATGAATTTTGTAAAGTCGTTTATCTACCACGCACAGAGGGCATTAGTTCAACAATGCTACGAGCAGAAACAACCCAAGATGTTAATGTTGGTATAATTGGTTGCGGACGTGTCGCAAATAGATTTCCAAACGAGGCAAGTATTGTTAATGGCATCAAAATATCAGTAGCCTACGATATTGACTATGATAAAACTCTGCAATTAGCAGAAAAACATCAGGACATAAAACCGTGCAAAAACATTGAAGAACTATTTGGGAATGTGGATGCAGTGTATATTGCAACGCCACATTTAACGCACTACGAATATATAAAAGAAGCATTAAATCGAAAAAAACATGTTTTGGTAGAAACTCCAATGGTTCTGAAAGTTGACAGGGCAAAAGAAATTTTCAGTCTCGCAGAAAAACAAAAATGTGTGTTGATGGAGGCTAACAAAACAGCCTATTGTCCGGCTTTTAATCATTTGATGGTAATGATAAAATCAGGTGTTATAGGACAGGTTGTTGACGTGGAGGCATCTTTATCAAAACTTTGGGATGATAATATGTCTCTCAGAGAGTTCGATTCCGCACAAGCTGGCGGTTCGTTTTATGAACTTGGCAGTTATCCGTTGTTACCAATTTTAAGGCTTTGTGGGACAGATTATGAAAACATTAATTTTTATTCGCAAATGAAAGACGGCGTGGATATGTACACAAAAGGTGTTTTACGTTTCAAAAACGCCGTTTGCTCTTTCAAAGTTGGGTTGGGTGTTAAAACGGAAGGTAATCTTGTAATTTCAGGCACAAAAGGATACGCATACGTTCCCGCTCCGTGGTGGAAAACTGATTATTTTGAACTTCGCTACGAAGACCAAAATAAAAACAAAAAGTTTTTCTATCAATGGGACGATGCAGGTTTGAGATATGAGATACAAGAGTTTATAAGTTGCATAATAAACAATAGGTTTATAACAAGCAAACTCTCTAAAAAAGAATCTGTTACAATGGCTGACATTATGCAAAGGTTTACCGACAGAAAAAATTTTATGAGTATATGAAAAACGCATTGATCGTGGGCGGTGCAAATGGTATCGGATTAAGCATCGCAACTGAATTGGCCAAAAGAACCGATATTCAAACCGTCAATATTATTGACAAAGCAGTACTATCGGAAGAGTTTCGTAATCCAAAGTTCAAGAGTTATCAATTTGACTTAACACAAAGTGATTACAGTATCTTTGATAATTTTCAAGACGTTGATACTCTAATGATAACAGCAGGATTTGGAAAGCTTGCTTTGTTCAAAGATATTGACGAAAAACACATTGTAAATAGTTTTAACGTCAATACAATTTCTATAATGCGAATAATCAAGCGTTTTTACAAGAAATTGGAACATGACGAAAACTTTTATTGCGGCATAATGGTCAGCATTGCAGGATTTATGTCAAGTCCATTTTTCAGCGTGTATGCGGCGACGAAAGCGGCGTTGAAAATTTTCATAGAAAGTGTTAATGTTGAATTGCTAAAAACAGGAAGTAAGAATCAAATACTGAATGTATCTCCAGGTTCATTGAAAGGCACGAGTTTTTCAGGTGGTAAAACAGATTTATCTATATCTTCACCAATGGCAATCGAAATCATCAAACATTTGGAAAACAAAGACGATTTGTTTATTCCTCAATATGATGAGATTTTCAAAAATGTCTTGGAACGTTATCATCAGGATTTCAGGAAGGAAGGAGAACATTCGTATGAGTATAAAATCAGTTCAAAACGAGTAATTAATTCTTATGATTAAATTAATTATTTTATATTTTTCTATGCTATTCCCTCGTAATAAAAAAATTATGTTATTTGGGGCTTGGTGGGGAAAAAGATATGACGATAATTCAAGACATCTATATGAATATGTAGTTGCAAAACAGAAAGACATAAAAGCAATATGGATGACAGCTGATAGGCATATATATGATAAATTGAAAGCGCAAAATATGCCTGTTTGTTTTTCCAGATCATTGAAAGCATACTGGTATGCTTTACGTGCAAAAAACGTTGTAACAGTAACATCAAGAGAGGATATAGGAAAAAATTTAGTCCCATTTACTGGTAGAATGAGGCAAATACAATTGTGGCATGGAGTTCCTTTAAAAAAGATAATGTATGATGATGAGTTCAGTGAATTGTTAAAATTGACGAAATTACAGCAATTCAAAAAACAAATATATCATTATCCTAAAAAAAATTATTATGTTGGTTGCACAAGCAAATATTATAAAAAAGAATTTCAACATACTTTCAGATTGCCTCCAGAACAAATTCTGAATTTCGGTTATGCAAGAAATGATTATTTTTTTTCAAATCATATTAATAATTATCGTAATATATACAAAGGGAAAAAAATTATTCTGTATATGCCAACGCACAGAAAAGAAGGACAAGAACCAATGAATATGGAAACAATATTGAACCTTCCCTCAATTAATAAAATTTGTTGTGACAATAATGTTGTATTTTTAATAAAAAAACATTACTATCATAGTGCTGAGGAACAACTACAGCCAGATAAATATTCCAATATTTTTGATATTACAAACGAGAATCCATCTGTTCAAGAATTATTGGAAGCAGCGGATATTTTTATTACAGATTATTCATCTTGTTATATAGATCACCTCATTTTAAATCGACCTCAGATTTTTTATGCGTATGATTTACAACAATATATGAGCCACGATAGAGGGTTCGTTTTTGAATATTGTCAGAGGAATATGCCAGGAAAGATTTGCAAAAATATGGAACAATTAAAAAAAGAACTGAATAATTTGCTATCTGGCATAGATGTGTACGGTGAACAAAGAAGTCGTTGGCGAGATTTCTTTTTTGATCCAGAAAATCAAGGTATTGTAGCGCCCAAACAGATTGAGACAATAATTTCGCTTGACAAATAATGTTAAAAGAACAGGAGAACAAAAGCGATAGAATAGCAAAAAATACAATTTTATTGTACGTAAGAGTTTTATTTTCTATGGGTGTTTCTCTGTTTACAAGCAGAGTAATTTTAGGTGTCCTTGGAATTGATGATTACGGAATTTATAATGTTGTAGGCGGTATGGTAGCAATGTTTTCTTTTTTTTCAACATCGCTTTCTACAGCTATAAGCAGATTTATAACTTTTACTATTGGAAAAGGAGAAACATGGCGTCTTGCTGCAATTTTTTCTACAAGTATTTTCATTCAATTGATATTATCTATCGCATTAGCACTCATCCTTGAAACCCTTGGATTCTATTTCTTTTCAGAAAGACTAAACATACCAATTGACAGAATGGAGTCTGCTATTTGGACATTCCATTGTTCAACATTGATTTTTATATTAAGCATTATATCAGTTCCGTATAAAGCTACTATTATTGCATATGAAAAAATGTCTGCATTTGCATATATAGGCATTGTGGAAGTTGTGATGAAATTGGCAATTGTATATTTGTTGTATATTGCTGATTACGACAAGTTGAAAACCTATTCAATTCTTTTAGTTTTTGTTAGCATTATTATACTGGGGATTAACATTTTATATTGTAAAAGGCATTTTTCTGAATGTAAAATTAGTCGGTGCTTTGATATATCAATAGCCAAAGAAATGTTTGGCTTCGCAGGCTGGAATATTATGGGAACAAGTGCATACCTCATAAACACGCAAGGAGTAAATGTATTAACAAATATTTTTTTCGGCGTCACAGCAAATGCTGCACGTGGCATAGCAAACCAAGTAAATGCTGCCGTCATGCAGTTTGTTAATAGTTTCACAACCGCAATCAATCCTCAAATAACAAAATCTTATGCATCAGGGGACTTGGACTATATGTTCAAATTAATATGTAAAGGTGCGAAATTATCTTTCTTTATGATCTATTTTTTTACTCTTCCATTTATGTTTGAAGCTGAATTCATTTTAGAACTTTGGTTAAAAAACTATCCATCATACGCGCCGTTATTTCTCAGATTAGTATTGGTAGATCAAATGATAGATTTTCTTGGAAATACAACAGCAAGAGCCGTTTGGGCAACAGGAAACGTAAAAAAATATTATTTGAAAGTTAGTATGATCAGTTTATTAGTACTTCCTATATCATATTTAATGTTTTATCTTGGATTTTCTCCTGAAGTTCCATATTATATTTTTTTAACAATATATTTAATTCTTATACCAGTAAGGCTTGGTGTACTCAATAGACTAGTTAGGAAATTTGAGCCAACATTTTATTATAAGCAGGTGATTGTTCCTGTTTTGTATGTTTCTGTATCATCGTTGATATTGCCTTTCGTTTTTTATTATATTTTGAATGATGGATTATGGAAACATTTGTTAATGATCTTAATTTCATGTTTTTCAGTTACTTTTATTACATACAGTTTGGGATTGTCTATGGGAGAAAAAATATATATTAGAAAAAAAATATATTCTTTGATCCATCGAAACCATTAGTAAACACCTATCAAAGATGGCATTTGTTAAGAAATACTTCGGAGACAATATCAGGGAAACACAAACCACATATATGGTTATAATTATACTATTGATTGCGTTGTCTCTTGAAGGCTTTAGTTTTATATATTGGACAAATTTTTTTAGCAAAGTAACTTACATAATTTTTCTTTTAATTGTATTTCTAACGTTAAAAAATACTAGTTTCCTTAAAATTGGTAATTTCTCCTACCATGTATTGTTACTTTGGGTAATACCCTTTTTTTCAATTGTCAATAGAGATTTGATTTATGAATCTTTTGGAATGGGGATAGTGCATATATTTAGAATATCGTCGATATGGTTCATATACTATTTGTTGCATATACATAATGTAAGAGAAAGTACCATCTTAAAGGCATTATTATGTATCAGTATATTTATAGCGTTTGCACAAATAATCCAACAATTCACATATCCTAATGTATTATTCGGTGTTTCTTCTGAAGAAAAATTATCTCAAGGATTGGGAAGAAGCAATATAAGTATACGAAATGGATTGTACAGGTTTAGAATAACGATTTACTATTCAATCCCAATTTTAATGTTATTATTGGTATATTTAAAGGAAAAAATCAACATAAAACTATTGGTTCTTTTTATTTTACTATCCATCTCTGTTTATTTGTCTTTAACACGTCAATACATTTTTTCTTTTCTCTTCGTATCTATATTTGGCTTGTTTGCTAATAGAACAATAAAATTTGCAGGAATAATATTAAGTTTATTATTATGTGTTGTAATATATACTTATGCAGATTCCTTATTTAGTTATTTAGTAGATAAGACGAAAGATGAAGCAACCGAGGATAATATTCGAGTATTAGCAGCGTCTTTCTTTTGGAATGAAACAATAAAAACACCATTGACTTTTTTGTTTGGATATGGGCCATGCGATAATTACGAAACTATGCTTGCAAATAATCGACATTTTTATATTTCTGATGTAGGATTTATAGGTGCTATGTGGCGACATGGTTTTATATATGTTGCATTAACATATCACTTACTATATCTTCTGTTTATAAAATATAAAAAAGAGATACCTCTATATATTCGCTTGTTCGTTTTATTTGCAGCAATTATTTCTGTAATGATTTTTCCTTTTGAACTTACAAAGATTATTATATGGCCATTTCTGCTGTATATCTGTGATTTGCATATAAACAAATCACCATTAGCTTTACAATACAGAAAGATATGAACAATAAGTTTTCTATCACAATACCTGCATACAAACAAGCATATCTGCAAGAAGCAATTGCAAGTTGTTTGAAACAAACATACTCTAACTTTGAGCTAATAATTGTAGATGATGCATCTCCAGAAGATTTAATATCTGTTGTAAAATCTTTTAATGACGAAAGGATACATTACTACAGAAACAAAAAAAATTTCGGTGCAATAGACGTCGTAGACAATTGGAATAAATGTCTTGAATACACATCAGGAGATTATATAATTTGCATGGGTGACGATGATAAACTATTGCCTAATTGTCTGGAAGAATATGCAAATCTTATTGAAAAATATCCTGGCTTGGGTGTATATCACGCATGGACAGAAATAATAGATGAAAAAAATGAATTAGTAGACTTGCAGACCCCACGCCCAGAATGGGAATCGGCATATTCATTATTGTGGAATCGATGGAATGGAAGAAGACAATTTATTGGTGATTTCTTATTTGACACAAAACAACTACGCAATAATGGAGGTTTCTTCAAATTACCTTTAGCATGGACATCTGATGATATAACAGCACTTATAGCTGCCAAAAACAAAGGTATTGCTAATACTCAGGTTCCAACATTTCAATATCGAATAAACAGATATACTATATCCAATACAGGCAACACAGAAATAAAATTGCAAGCAGTAATATTATCAAAAGAATGGTATAAAAAATTTTTAGCAGAAAAACCGAATAATGATATTGATTGTAAATATTGGACGCTAATAAATGAGATGTTTGAAACCCATTTTGATTATATGATGCGAGGTCCAATAAAACAAGATCTTGCAAACAAATCCTTGTTTAGGATACTTTATTGGTATAAACGAAGGAAACAATATAAATTAAATTCATTTATTTTCAAACGATTAATTAAAGACGCGTTAGAGGAGCGCTTTAAGTAACTATGAGAATTTTAATAGTATCTCGAGTATATACTCATCCTGTAGACAAGGGTAATAGTCGTGCAATATTGGCGCAAGCAGAAGCACTGAAAAGTCTTGGAAACGAAGTGCATTTCCTATATATTGATGAACCTCATCCCAAAAGCAATGTTGAGCAATATGAAAAAGGGTTTGAGTTAACAAAACAATATTGGGGTGACACATTCCATTGCATAAGAAAAAGTATGTTGGAAAAAACTTGGAACTATTTTGTAAAAAAATATGTTCGAGGAGGTGTGTATTGGAAAGCTAATGATTATTATCCATTTCATTTGTCAAAATATGTACGACAATTAAACGACAAATATCATTTTGATGCATGTATCGTAAATTATTTTGATTTGTCAAAACTATTAACAGAAACAGACATCCCCAAAAAAGCTATACATACGCATGATAGTTTCACATATAGGGATATTGTAACTAATGCTACCAAAAACATAAGGGCATTGACCCCAAACGAGGAAGCAAAAGTTTTGCAACGTGCACAACATATTTTTGCGTTACAAGATGACGATGCTATCTTTTTCCATCGACTTGCACCCAAGAGTAACATATACACAATATATACCACGATAACATATCAGGCTCAGCCCATTGCAGGGAATCACAATATTTTGTTTCTCTCTGCCAATGAAACATTCAATATAAATGGGTTAAACTGGTTTTTGGAAAAGATTTTTCCAAAAATTATGCAAAAATATCCTGATGCAAATCTTTTGATTGCAGGGGGAATTTGTAAGGGGCTACAAAACAACAATTTCCCAAGTTCAATAAAATTATGTGGCTATATAGATGATGTACCTTCATTTTTTCAACAAGGTGATATTGCAATTAACCCGATATATCAAGGAACGGGATTAAAAATAAAAACAATTGAATCGTTGTCCTACGACAAAGTTACAATAGTCCATCCACATAGTACAGAAGGTTTATTCAGAGGGGAAAATTTACCTTTATTCGCATCTAAAGAACCCAATGAATGGGTTGACTATATAACTAACGTATGGTCAAATACAGATGTAATATACAACGCAAAACAAAAAAACAAAGAGTACATCGAATCAATGAATGCGTTTATATTAAGTGAATATAAACGCTTTATGGATTCTTAATGATATAAAAATGTCAACTTCAGCACTCATATTTGCCGGCGGTGTTGGCAACCGTATGAACTCTGTTGCCAAACCAAAGCAGTTTCTCCAACTTTACGGCAAGGAGATCATAATACACACGTTGGAGAATTTTCAAAACAATCCATTGATTGATAGCATTGTTGTAGTCTGCAAGGACAATTGGATTGACTTCTTGAAAAAACTTCTCAAAAAATACGACATCGACAAGGTCAAATGGATTGTCCCTGGTGGCGAAACAGGACAACTTTCCATTTTCAACGGTCTTTGTGAGTTGGAAAAACACGTTGAAAAAAATTCCATAATATTGGTTCACGATGGAGTAAGACCATTTGTTAGCGACAAACTGATAAACGATTGTATCGATAGTGTCAAGCAATTTGGCTCGGCTGTTACGGTTGTTCCTGCAATTGAAACCATTGTAACTTTGGATGGTGGCGAAATCAAGACTATCACCGACCGCAGCAAATGTTACCATGCGAAAGCGCCACAATGCTTTTATCTTGATGAACTTTTGGAATATCATCGCAAAGCAATGGAGGAAGGCATTACAAACATGATTGATTCTGCGTCAATGATGAAACATTACGGGCATTCTTTGCACACTGTATCAGGCGATTACGACAATATCAAAATCACTACACCGACGGATTATTATACATCGAGAGCGTTGTACGAAGTCAGGGAAAACAAACAAATATTCGGATTATGACCAAATTTGAAATTCTCGAAGAGGATTTTTTTTCAATCAAAAAATCCTTTAACTTTTCGTTGCTGAAAAATTCATCCGTCTTTGTAACAGGAGCGACAGGACTTCTTGGAAGTCAGATTCTATTGTTTTTGGATTATCTGAACCGCACCGAAAACTATTCGATGAAACTATTCGGGCTTATTCGCAATATAGATAAAGCCAAAAAAGTTTTCGACCAAAGTATTAAAAACATAACTTTCATTACTGGAGATGTTCTGAAACTACCCGAAATTCCGCAACACATCGACTACATAATCCACGGAGCAAGCGTAACTTCGTCATTGGATTTTGTGAATAAACCCGTTGAGACCATTGACACCGCGATAAACGGCACATTAAATGTTTTGCGTTTTGCTCAATCAAAAGCCGTAAAATCGATGGTTTACTTGTCAAGTATGGAAGTGTTTGGAATCACAGACGGAAAAGGCAAAGTTAAGGAATCTGATTACGGCTATATTGACATTTTGAGTTCGCGCAGCAGTTATTCAGAAAGTAAACGTCTTTGCGAATGCTTGTGCCATAGTTTCGCCAAAGAGTTTTCGTTACCTGTGAAAATTACACGTCTTACTCAAACATTGGGGGCGGGAATAGACTACAATGACACACGCGTTGCGGCACAATTTGCACGAGCAGTGATAGAAGGACACGACATTGTTTTGAAAACTACTGGCGCAACAAAACGCCCAGTGATTTACACCTCAGACGCGATTTCTGCAATATTGACGGTATTGCTTAAAGGAACTGACGGTCAGTCTTATACAGCTGCCAACGAAGATACTTTTTACAGTATTCGCGAAACGGCAAAAATGATTGTTTCAGAAATTGCAAAAGACAAAATAAAACTTGTTTTCGATATTAAAGGGGTACCGCAGGAATATGCGCCCAATCTTAATCTTAATCTTAATCTTGACACAAGACTTTTGTACACGTTAGGCTGGTCGCCAAAGGTTGGATTAAAAGAAGCATACAGAAGGATGATTAAGGGAATGGAAGCATGAAAAAAGTTCTATTGTTGTTCATCATTGCTTTGTGCTGTTGCTGTAATATTGAGACGAAACAAATAAAGATGGTTTCTCTTAATATTCGCTGCGAAAACAAAAGTGATGGAATCAATAATTGGAACAACAGGAAAACAAATCTTGCAGTATTTTTAAAGAACGAAACACCTGACATTATCTGCATGCAGGAAGTTGTCATATCTCAATTAAGGTTTATGGGTCATTTTGCAGGCTGAAAAAAAGTACTATGCTTCAATGGGTCATTTTGCAGGCTGAAAATAATCTTGTCGTTTGGAGTTTCCAAACATAAAGCATAACTTTGTCTTTTGTAGACTGAAGCATATCGTGGC
>ODAI011999961.1_pt1 | contig 32527 bp, 31 predicted proteins | sample 1539321 | NCBI WGS metagenome assembly ODAI01 (sample SAMN02144231, study PRJEB22623) | gut metagenome | biome: sheep rumen | host: Ovis aries | place: New Zealand
CGGCAGATGTCGGAAATGCTGCTGCTTATACTGATTTCTGACCGATGTATAGACAATAAACAAGCCGCAAATGCTTGAATATAAGGGATTTGAGGCTTGGAGATCGTCTATACATCGAGGAAGAATCAGTATTATCTGCATTATCGGCGGAGAGTACACAGGCGGGAACGATACCGTCCCCTTCTCTGTATACCAAAGCAGGTACAAATGCCGCAGAAAATGTTCTATTTGCAGTATGCTTTCATTCAAAAGGGCTTTATCAGGAAAGATATGCGTCAGAAGAAAAGGTTTGTGACATAAGCCGCCGCAGAAGCCGCAAAGGCCACTATTATGAGCGGCTGCTCGAAGAAAGCGAGTATAAGGGCGATAAGCGCAGCCGCTGCCCCCGAAACAGGGTTGCCGGTGCTCTCTGCCATAGCGGGGAAGGTCATGGCGGAAAGGACGGCATAGGGGATATAGTCAAGGAAGCGGCGCAGCCTTTCCGACTTTATCTCCTTTCTGAAAAGGGTAAAGGGTATGACCCTGATAAGGTAGGTGACACCCGCCATTACGATCATATAAGCTGCCATTTACTTTTCCCCCTCTCCCTTGAAAACAAAGACCGTCACACCTGCGGACAATACAGCGGACAATATGACCGACAGCCCGGAGGACACAAAGGGCAGCTTTCTGAGTATTATGTTCAGCACTGCCGCCAGTACCACCGAAAAGAGAACATCCCTCTTTTTCTTTGAGGGCGGTATGATTATGGCTATAAACATACCGTAAAGCATGACACCCAGTGCGGCGGTGATATCCGAGGGCAGCACCTGCCCCATGGTAGCCCCGAAAAGGGTGCCAAGCGTCCACCCCGAGACCGCTACCGCAGCCACTCCGTACATAAAGCGGGGGACGAGCTTGCCCTCCACGCTGTAGCACACCGCAAAGATCTCATCCGTGATAAAGTGGGCGCCAAGGAGCCGACAGGGCACAGTAAAGCTCTCTGCGGTCTTTTGCGAGAGGGAGATAGCCATAAGGGCGTAGCGGATATTTATGACAAACTGCACCAGTGCCATTTCCGCAAGGCTGCCGTGTTCGGAGATCACATCCACTCCTGCTGCCTGCCCTGCGGATGTGAGGTTAGTGAGGGAGATGAGCACCGCTTCATCCGCTCCCAGACCCGCTCTTACCGCCATTATGCCGAAGCTGAACGCCACCGCAAAGTAGCCCAGCCCGATGGGTATGCCGTTTTTAAGACCTTTTGCAAAATAGTTCATAGATCGTCTCTTTTCAACAACAAGAGCGAGGGAACAACGTCCCTCGTTCTGTCGGTTCGTATTTATCTGTGTCCGCCGAAGCCTCCGCCGCCGTGATGGCCGCCGGAAAAGCCTCCGCCGCCCCCGTGTCCCCCTCCCGAGGAGGAGGAATTGCTGTAGGAATAGTGCCTTTCATTTACCAGCCTGTCATTGGAGAGGTAGAAGGCTGTGCCCCTTGCAGTCTTGTCCATATACCTTTCGGCTCCTGGTCTTACGAGCTTTTTGTAATTCGAGTTTACCACGGCAACAGCTATGATGGATATAATGACCGAGATCAGCAGGGGGATGAGCACCGTCACAAGGGTTATGTCCGATGAACCGGGCCCCCTGCGGTAATACCCTGTGGTCTTGTCCACAAGGACATTTACAACGCCCATATCGTCATAGTCGAAGTATTTGTCCCTCATCCGGGAATTCATGTTGTCAAAGCGGCGGCCCACCACATAATCACGGGCTTCTCCCGCAATGACCGTGTACCTGTAGCCCACATCGCAGAAGAAGAGCACGCCGGAGGAATCTCTGCCGAACACACTGTCGTAGATCTCCTCCGCCTTTCTGCCCGCCATAGTGTAGGCGGCGCTGTCGCCGTAGACCTCCGGATCGTAGTCATATTCATTCGTGGTGTAGATGCCGTAGTTCCAGCCGGTTTCCGCAGCCGCTGCTTCCAGCTTTGAATAGACCAGGGCTTCCTGGGACTCATCGTAAATATCCGCAGTATCTTCAAGGTAGACCTGCCCTGCCGCATATACCCTTTGGGGGAACAACAGAAGTAGGGCAGCCATAAGAAGTCCGAAGAAGAAACATTTCTTTCCCATGATCACATACCTCCGATCATGGTGCCCGCTATGGTGACTATCACCATGATGGCAGCCACAAGTCCTATGAGCTTGCCCACACTGACGGGGTATCGCCCTGCCACCTTTGCAGTCTGTCCGTTGAGAGCAAAGTTGTATATCTTGCCGTTGTATTTGTAGGTCATGAACCACACGGGCAGAAGCATATATTTCCAGGTGGTGTTCACAAGGCGTATCCTTTTGTCCGTTACGGAAACGGAACCGAAAGTCTTCAGGTCATTGAGGATATACTGGAGAGCGGCATCCTCCACCCTGCTGCTTATCCTGGGAAGCACCTCCAGCTTGTCCACGTCGTACTTGTCGCAGAAAAAGCCGGAAAGGTAGGACATATCGAAATCCCTCAGCTCCTGATAGTTGAAGGGCTCCACCGCATCCATGGTGTCATCGTCTATCTTCCTTGAACCGTCGGCGGGAACGCCCTTGAAAACCAGCTTTGCGCCCCTTTCGTGAGAGAAGGTCTTTTCCGTGACATAGGTCCTGTCTCCTCTTGAATGGGATATCCTCTTCACGGAACGGGCGGTGACTCTCGCATCCACATCCACATCCGCCATCCAGAAAGGGACATAGAGACCCGTCATCTTTTCAAGGGTGCTGTCGGAGAGAAAGTCAAAGGGGAGGAATCTCTTTTTCCCGCAGTGCTGTCTGAACATCTTTTCCGCACTTTCCCTGTCCAGCTTGAAGGGTATTATCTTATCGGGTCTCAGAGCGCCTGTGAGCCTTCCCGTAAGGGATACGGGATTGTGGCAGTAATAGCAGAAGGTGGCAGCGGTATTGTGGTCGCAGAATATCTCCGCACCGCAGCTTTTGCAGGTATAGACATCCGTCTGCTCCTCAAAATCTATATCTTCCTTTTGCTGTTCCTGCGGTGTGTTTTCCTTGACCTCATCCTCCGTGAAAACAGAACCGCAGTATTCACACTCAAATGCCACCTTCTCCGGTGTCCATTTGAGCTCACCGCCGCAATTGGCGCACTTAAAGGTAACAGTCGTCTGAGCCATACCGTTCCCCGCCCCCTTCTTCAGGTCTCTTGCCTTATCCCTGTACCAGCTTTATAACGTAGATAACTATTATGACCAGTGCGGCGATACATCCCAGTATCTGCCATGACATGGGCTTTGCCACTTCCGGTCTGTAAGCATATTTGTCCCCGGGGACCCAGTAGACTTCCCTGTACTCCTCATCGGTGGGGGTCTTCTCTGCTATGCCGTCGGAAACGAGCAGGGTCTCACCGTTGTGCTCTATCACATACTGAGCGAAAACCTCACCGTTCTGCTGTGTGTAGCCGGAGATCTTCACTCTTATGAGCTGCCCTTTGACCCTTGCCTTCACCTGGTTTATCATGGAATAGCCGCAGAAGCCCAGCACAGCCACCGCCAGGATAAGGTATATAATCCCGTTCATTTTTCATATCACCTCATAAAAGTTTTTTTGAGAAAGCATCAATGTCACTGCCGGATGATTCCTTTTTACTCAGGGGATCCGTAAACACGGCCGAAGCCCCGAACTCCTTTCCCAAAAGAGCGGACAGCCTGGACAGAGCCTTTTCTCCGCCGCTTCCTGCCTGGCAGGCAAAGGCAAAGATCTCCTTGTCCTTTAAAGCGTCAGAGTTTTCCGTCACAAAGCTGCGTATAGGGGGCGCAAAGTTTGAAGCCCACACCGGAAAGCCGAAAACCACCCTGTCGTAATCGGACAAGCGGACATCATAGGGTTCAAGCTCCGGCTTTTCTGCCATTATCGCACTCTTTCCTCCCCAGAAGAATTTGGCAAAGCCCTTGTCCGCATAGGCTTTTTTCGGCACGAGCCGCAGAGTGTCTGCGCCTGTTTTTTCGGCCAGCTGCTCTGCGGCATACTTGGTATTGCCTTCAAGGGAGAAATAAACTATGAGGGTCCTCATTACGGTCTGGGCTTGCCGCAGCCGCCGCAGAACTTGCCTGTGTTCTTGGTGCCGCAGTCTGTGCAGAACCATTCGCCGGCAGCATCACCTGCGGGCTTGGGCTTGCCGCAGCCGCCGCAGAATTTACCGGTATTCACGGTGCCGCAGTCGGGGCACTTCCACTCACCCTGAGCCGCAGGCTTGGGCTTACCGCAGCCGCCGCAGAAATTCCCCTGGTTCACGGTGCCGCAGTCGGGGCACTTCCAGCCGCTCTGTGCTGCTGCCTGCTGAGCTGCCTGAGCCTGCTGCTGCATCTGGAAAGCATTGGTCTGGGAAGCCGACTGCATAAAGCCGCCTGCTGCATTCATACCCATGCCCACACCCATAAATGCGTTGGCTGCGCCGGAGGTGTTGGAGCCCGCAGACTGTATGCCCTGTGCAACAGAGGACTGCACAAAGCCCTCTCTGATGGTGGGATCGCTCATCATAGCGCCCTTGTTGCGCATATTGATAAGCTCCTTGGACTCATCATCGTAGCTTATGGAGGCTATGCCCACAGAGCATACCTCTATGCCCCTGAGCTCGTTCCAGTCCTCGTCAAGGGTCTTGGCCATGTACTTGGAGAGCTCTCTGGATTTGGAGGTTATCTGTGAGATGCGGACACCGTCAACGCTCATCTGGTTGATAGCCGTCTGGAGGGCATCCATGAACTCGTTGAGGAGCTGCTCGTTAAGGTTCTTGGAATCTATCCTGTTGGTGCCCTTGGGAGCAAACTCCGCATAGAACTTCAAAGGATCGGTGATCTTTATGGAATAGGTGCCGTGAGCTCTGAGGAAAAGCTCAGCATTGTAGAAATTATCAAAGTACTGCACGGGGTTCTTGGTGCCGAACTTTATGCCCTTGATCTCTGCGGTGTTCACATAGTAAACAAGCTGCTTTGAGGAGGGGATGCCGTTGAACTGGAAGCGTCTCCAGGTCTCCTTGAGAGATTCCTTCAGCTCACCGTTGAAAAGGGAGGGAGCAGAGGAATTGCTTACCTCATAATAGCCTTCCTGTGCGCAGTAGTCAACGATCTTTCCGCCGTCTATGAGCAGCATGAGGGTGTTGGGATAAACATGGATGATGGAGCCGTTGGAAACATAGTCCTCCGTAGACTTTGAACTGCCCTTCTTCATCACCACGCCCTTTACAAGGAGAGTGCCCTCGCTCATGTCCGCAGGCTCGATGACTTCCTTCCACGAATCCGCAAGTACACCGGATACGGCGTTAACGCCGGCGCTGATAAGTCCCATAAAAATGCCCTCCTGATTTATATTTTATTTTTTCTTTTTGGTAACTATTCCTGCCACTGCCGAACCTATGACCAGTACTCCGGCAACCACAGCTATTATCACATACACAAAGGTGGGGATATTCCCCGTTGGAACGAAATCCGTAATCATTGCACGAGACCTCCGAATCCGCTCATGTCACCTGTGAAGCCCGAAAGATCCCCTATCCAGCCTTCAAACATCTCTTCCAGCCCCTCAGCTCCCTTGGTGTCGTAAGCCAGAGACATGGCAGGAGACATAAAGACAACGGAAGAAAAGCTTATACCCTGCTGCTTGTCCGAAACAAGGAAGGCATAGGAGGTGCCGTTTTTATAGACATAGGCTGTCTGACCGTCACGGGTGGTCTTGGAATCGTACTTGTAGCCCAGATCCTTGAGTCTGGCCTTCATATCCGCATCTGCTGTTTTCTTTACGGAAGAATCAACTATGATGAGGAGTGTACCTTTGTCGGGTTCAAAGAAGTAGGTAGATGCAGTCTCCGCACTGGTCGCCCCCGATGAAACTACCACCATGGAACCTATTTCCATGGCGTTTTTGTTTTTGAGCAGGGACTTCTTTGTGGTCTTCCAGTCAAGAGAGGCGGCAACAGTACCCTTCAGGGCTCCGTTGTTGCCGAAGTCGTAGGTAATGCCGTCCAGCTTTACCTTTCCTGTCCTCATTTTGCCGTCGGCACCGAAATAGTACTTTCTCTTGTTTACATTGACCCAGCCCGTGGCCATTTTGCCGTTTTGTGAGGCAAGGAAATAGTAGGTCTTTCCGTCTATCTTCCTGAAGCCCGTCACAAGCTTGCCGTTCTCGTCATAATAATACTTTGCACCGTTTTTGGTCTGCCAGCCCGTAGCCTTTACAGCGGCTACGCTGTACATAGTCTCAGCGGCATATACAGGGGGAGTGATGACAGGCACGCTCAGAGCGGCTGCCATAAGCAGTGCCGCTGTCTTTTTTCTGTTCATTATCTGCCTCTCCTTTCGTTTAAAAAAGCAAAACTGCCGTAAATCATCTGCGGTTTTTATTGTTTTCGATGGCTATGCGGCTCCCTATGATCCTGAAAGCCCACAGCACATACTTTACAACAAATGATAAAACGCTCATCTGATAATGTCCTTTTTTTCATGCGGATATGGCAGACATCCTCTGCAACTCTCCGACACTGCTATTTTAACATATTCCGACAAAAAAATCAATATAAATCTTTGATTTCTAATCAAATCATAATCTGCTGCGGGAGGGCATCCAAAAATCCGTTTCTTTTCTGCTTATTGCACAAAACACAGCCTATCATTGCGGCGCATTTTGTATGATCTTAAACACCTGTATTCTTATATGGTTTGTAGGCATGACTTTTTCCGAGCCAAATCAACAAATTTGCTGGTCAAACGGACTTCGATTTGCCAAAACGCACAATTTCATCTTCATTTTTCGCTTTCACCCACGATTTGAAATCCTTTTGCTTTTGCCGTATAATCATAACATCAACCAAAGGAGATGACGATCATGAACAACAAGGAAAACAACAATGAAAAGAGATTGCCCCTGTACTATGTTGTGGCTGTGGGACTTATGGCCGCACTTGTCTACATCGGCAATTACTTTCAGATAAAGATCCCCAACGGCGGTCTTGTGACAAGGATACACCTTGGCAACTCCATGTGTCTGCTGGCAGGACTGCTTTTCGGCGGAGTACCGGGAGGACTTTCATCGGGCATAGGCGCAGGTCTTTTCGACCTCTTCGACCCCAACTACATAACATCCGCTCCCTACACCTTCTTCTCAAAGTTTGCCATGGGCTTTACCGCAGGTCTGCTGCGCAAGAAGGGGGATAAGGCGAACGAAAAGCTGACAGTGGTCGTTTCCGCAGCAGTGGGTCAGATAGTATATATCATCCTCTACCTTGCAAAGACCTATGTGAGCCAGAGGCTCCTTGGTGAGCCAAACTCCGTGGCACTGGCAAAGGTACAGCTCAATGCCATCACCTCCTCCATAAACGGAGCACTGGCGATCATCATCGCAGTTCCCCTGTACTTTGCCCTTTCAAAGGCACTTTCACATACAAATTTCGGAAAGCTCATAGCCGCAAGATGATCCGCCGCAGCAGGAGCACCGAAAGCACAGACAGTACAGATATCTCCGGAGCGCCGCAGCCCTGCGGCGCTCCGCTTTTTTCGGCTGCCCGACAGCTATAATACTGATTCTTCCTCGATGTATAGACGATCTCCAAGTCCCAGATCCCTTATATTCAAGCATTTGTGCCTTGTTTCTTGTCTGTACATCGGTCAGGGATCAGTATGAGCAATAGTTTACACGGACAGTTCAGTGTCCTTGTGCAGCCATCTGTTATATGGCTCTGCGGCCGGAGGTGCGACCATGGAAAACAGTGTATCTGAAAAAGGGAATGTCCTTGTGACAGGCAATTCCGGAGTCGGGAAATCCACTCTTATCAATGCGGTCATAGGAGAAAAGGCAGCATATACGGCGTGGGGCGGTGATGAAGGGGTCACATTCAATAATCGCCTTTATGAGGGAAAGGAGCTCCCCTTTGACCTTATCGACACCATAGGTTTCATGCCCTCAAAGGAAAAGGAGACCGTCAGGGATATAACGAAGTGGATCAAGAAGGAACTGAAGGATCACTCCGAGAATGAGGGCATAAATGTAATATGGTTTTGTGTGGACGGTACTGCGGGAAGGCTCTTTGACAATTCCGTCACGAGCTTTGCAAAGGCAGTTTCGGACTGGAAGAACATCCCCGTAATAGTTGTCATTACAAAGTCCTATTCGCTCACCGACAGGGAGCCCAACATAAGGATGGTGCACGATGCGCTCCACAGGAACGACAAGAAATATCCTCTCAATGTGGTGGATATAATACCGGTGGTAAGCGAGCCGTTTTTTATAAACGAGACCTCTTTTGCGCCACAGGACGGCATAGAAACACTGATAGAGAGGACAAACAGCATCCTTCCGGAGGGGAAAAAGGCTGCACAAAAGGACCTTGATACCATAGTGCAGAAGAAAAAGCGCCTGAAGGTGCAGGGCATCATAGGAGGGTATGTTTCCGCCGCCGTTGTTATAGCTGCCGTGCCTATACCCTTCCCGGATTCATTCCTTCTCATCCCCCTTGAGACCAGGATGGTGCACCAGCTTGCAAAACAATACGGGCTTGAAAAGGAAAAGCATTTTGACAATGCGGTAAAGCTGATACTGGAGGCAGGAGCCGTAAGCGTGGTCGCAAAGCAGGCGATAAGCGTGCTCAAAGCCGTACCGGGCATAAATCTCGGCGCGGCGGTGGTCAATGCCATCGTGGCGGGAGCGATCGTCGCCGCTATGGGTGAGCTCTGTGTCACGGCGTTTGAACTTGTGAGCAAAAAGGACAGGGACTTTATGGATCTCGGCTGGCTGCACGAAACAATAGATAATGTATTTGATGAGAGCTTTGTAAACAAGGTGACATCCATAGCCGGACGCTTTAAAAACAAGAAGGCAGATCCCACCAATAATGACATTTCACAGGTCATAACGGACGAATTTACACAAGAATGATTGGAAAAAGATGGAAAATATAATAAAAACACAGGACCTTATGTTCTACTACTCCGATATAAGCGATGAAGGGCAGCAGGAACAGGAGGAAAACGCCCCGAAGGCGGAGAAAAAGATAATATTCGAGGATCTTGACCTTGAGATAGAAAAGGGCAGCTTCACAGTCATACTCGGACACAACGGCTGCGGCAAATCCACACTGGCAAAGCATTTCAATGCCATTCTCATGCCCTGCGGCGGCAAGGTGTACAGTGCGGGCTTTGACACCTCGGACGAGGAAAAGCTCTTTGACATCCGCAAAAGGGTGGGCATGGTCTTTCAGAACCCGGATAACCAGATAGTGGCATCCGTGGTGGAGGAGGATGTGGCTTTTGCCCTTGAGAACATGGGCGTGGAGCAGGGCGAGATGCGCCGCAGGGTGGATGATGCCCTGAAAGCGGTGGGTATGTACGATTACCGTCTCCATGCTCCTTCACAGCTTTCGGGCGGTCAGAAGCAGAGAGTCGCCATAGCGGGGATAATCGCCATGAGGCCTTCCTGCATCGTCCTTGACGAGCCTACCGCCATGCTGGATCCCACAGGCCGCAGCGAAGTGCTGAAGACCGTGCGCAGGCTCAACCGTGAGGAGGGCATCACCATAGTGCTCATCACCCACTACATGGATGAGGCGGCACAGGCGGACAGAGTGGTAGTCATGGAGGAGGGGAAGATCATCCTTGACGACAGGCCGGAGAATGTCTTTTCCAATGTGGAGCTGCTGCAGGATGTGGGTCTTGACGTGCCCCAGTCCACACAGCTCATGTACATGATGAAGCAGAACGGCTTTGATGCGGATACCCACATCATTAACGAGGAGGAAGCGGCGGATTTCCTTTTTGAGCTTTTTAAAAGGCAGGTAAAGTAGATCGCTATGATGATAAAGACCGAAAAACTGACCTACACCTATTCACAGGGAACTCCCTTTGAAAAGACTGCCGTGAACGGTGTGGATCTTGAGATAGAGGAAGGCACCCTTGTGGGCATAATCGGCCACACGGGTTCGGGGAAATCCACCCTGATACAGCACTTCAACGGGCTGATAAAGCCTACATCGGGAAAGGTGTTCATAGACGGTGAGGACATATACGACAAGTCCGTGAACATCCGTGATGTGCGCTTCAAGGTGGGGCTGGTGTTCCAGTACCCCGAATACCAGATATTCGAGGAGACGGTATTCAAGGACATAGCCTACGGTCCGAAGAACATGGGGCTGGGGGAGGATGAGATAAAGGAGAGGGTCATGCAGACCGCAGAGCTGCTGGGTATCTCTCCGGAGCTTATGGAGCGTTCTCCTTTTGAGCTGTCGGGCGGACAGAAGAGGAGAGTGGCGATAGCCGGAGTTATGGCGATGCGCCCCAAGGTGCTCATACTTGACGAGCCTACTGCCGGCCTTGACCCAAAGGGGCGTGCCATGATATTCGGGCAGATAAGGGATTACCACGAAAAAAGCGGCTCTACGGTGCTGGTGGTCTCCCACAGCATGGAGGATGTGGCGGATTTCGCACAGAAGATCCTTGTTATGGATCACGGGAAGAAGTTTTGCTATGCCACCCCTCCGGAGGTCTTTGCAAGGGCGGAGGAGATATCTGCCATAGGGCTTTCGGTGCCTCAGGTCACAAAGATATTCTCCCTTCTGAGAGAAAAGGGCATAGATATCCGCACCGATGTTTACACCGTTCCCTTTGCCGTAAAGACCATAAAGGAATACCTTGAAAAGGAGGGGCAGCTGCCGTGATAAAGGATATCACCATAGGGCAGTATTTCCCCGGAGATTCTCCGGTACACAAGCTGGATGCCCGCTTCAAGATAGTGATAACCGCCATATTCATCATAATGCTCTTTTCGGCGGACAATTTCATCTCACTGGGGGCGGCACTGCTGTTTTTCGTGCTGTCATTCGCAGTGTCAAAGCTGCCCCTGAAGCTGATTCTCAAAAGCATGAGGCCCATCGTGCCCGTCATCGTCATAACCTCTCTGCTGAACCTGTTTTTCATCGACGGCGTGACAGTAATCAGCTTCTGGAAGATAAACATTACCCAACAGGGACTGAGGACATCCCTCTTTATGATAATAAGGCTCATCGCCCTTATAAGCGGTTCATCCCTGCTGACCTATACCACTTCTCCCATAACTCTTACCGATGCCATCGAGCAGATGCTCAAGCCTCTGGAGAAGATAAAGTTCCCCGCTCATGAGCTTGCCATGATGATGACCATAGCACTCAGGTTCATACCCACTCTTATAGAGGAAACGGACAAGATAATGTCCGCCCAGAAGGCAAGGGGTGCGGAGCTGGACAGCGGTACCTTTATCGAGAGGGGAAAGGCGCTGATACCCATACTTATCCCCCTTTTCGTTTCATCCTTCAGGCGTGCGGAGGAGCTGGCTCTTGCCATGGAGTGCCGCTGCTACAACGGAGGAGAGGGACGCACAAAGCTGAAGGTGCTGGTGTCGGGAGGGAGCGACTTTGCGGCTCTCTGCACAGCCATACTTTTCTGGTGCGCAGTGCTGCTCCTTAATGTGTATACCTACCTGTGAAGATCAGAGGGATGATGTGATATGAAAAAAAGATCGCCTGCAGCAGGCATAATAACTGCTGTCATAACCGTTATCGTGATAGGTGCGGCAGCGGCTGCACTGTTCATCTTTGCGGGAAAGCCCAGGAGCGACCGTGTCATAAAGGTGACAGAGGTGACGGGGATCGTCAATATAGAGCGCACCGATGAGGGCGACCTTGCGGCGTCAGCCGGTATGCAGCTTGAAAATGAGGATGTGCTCTCTGCCTACGACGGCACTATATGCTTTGACATGGATCAGGACAAGCACCTTTTCATGGAGCCCATGAGCGTATTATCCGTAAATGCCACGGGTGACGGCAGTATCAGCAAGACACGGCTCATCCTGAAAAGCGGTTCGCTGCTTACGGAAATGGACGCTCCCATATCGGCAGAGTCCTCCTTCGGTGCAGATGTGCCTAAGGGTACCATAGCAGCAAAAGAGGCATCCTTTTATATCCGTGTGAGCGATGCGGGCGGAGGAAGCTATCTTACTTCCGTCACCGTGTTCAGCGGAAGTGCGGATGTGAGCCTTCTGGATGCGGACGGCAACAGGACAGGCAGAACTGCTGCGGTAAATGCGGGCAGGGGCGTTTATATACGCACAGACCCCTCATCCACGGGAAATGATGCAGCGGCAGACGGTATATCTCATTTTATCATCCCGGACGGGGAAAGCTACATCACTCTTGAGGAAAGCACCAACCCCACCACTGCGGCAAAATATGCGGACATCCCCGCAGATGTGCTCGAAAGGGTGCTTGCAAGCCATTCGTCCGGAAGGATCACTCTCGGCGAGAGCGTCCTGCGGGAGATAAACGATCTTACAGCTCCCGAAGAGACCGAGACTGAGACTGTTACAGAGGAAAGTGTGACCACTGCGGTGACGACGACTGCAACTCCTCCGCCTTCCACCACCACCACATCCCTTACAACCGAGGAGAGCGAAGAAAGCAGTACAGTGTCCCAAAGCAGCACTTCCAACACTTCTGCGACCACTAAAGCCACCACGAAGGCAGTGACCACCACGCCCTACACTGCAAAGGTGACTACTGTGACAGTACCTGTATACACCACCGTTCCACCTGTGGTCACTACGGTCATGACTACTACCGTTCCCACCACCGTACCCACACAGAGAAGCACGGTGAGCACGGGGACATCGCCCTATTGGACAAGGCCTGCCACCACCACCACACGTCCCGATACCACAAAGCCTGTCACTGCCACGACCACAAGGGTCACCACGGTGACCACCACCGTTCCAACGACCACTACTGTAAAGACCACCACCACAAAGGTGACTGCTGCCAAGACACAGACCACCACCGCCAAGACCACGGTGCAGACCGCAGCCACCACTAAGGCTACCACGGCACCCTCCTATCACGGACCTTCATCGGGGTACTACACAGGCACCACCGGCAAACGCCCCGCTTCGGGAGGAAAGACCGATCCGCCTTCGGGAGGAAATACGGGCAGTGATCCCTCCACGGGTGGAGACAGCGGCAGCGGTACGGGCAGCGATACATCTTCCGGCGGAGACAGCGGCAGCGGCACGGGCAGTGATCCTTCCACGGGGGGAGACAGCGGCAGCGGTACGGGCAGCGATCCTTCCACGGGCGGAGACAGCGGCAGCGGCACGGGCAGTGATCCCTCCACGGGCGGAGACAGCGGCAGCGGCACGGGAAGTGATCCTTCCACGGGCGGAGACAGCGGCAGCGGCACAGGCAGCGATCCTTCCTCCGGCGGAGACAGCAGCAGCGATACAGGCAGCGGATCGTCCTACGGTGACGGTGAAGCCTCCGGAGATCAGAACTCCTCAAACGGATAAAAACAAACTGCCGTCGGGAAGCATATGTATGTTTCCCGACGGCAGTCAACAGTGCAGGTGCTAAAATGAACGATCTGGAAAGAATAGAGTTTTTAAGAAAAGAGATACTTCGTCACAACGACCTTTACTACAACAACGACGACCCGGAAATATCCGATAGGGAATACGATATGCTGCTGAGAGAGCTGGAGGAACTGGAGAAAGCTCATCCCGAAGCATATTCCGAGGACTCTCCCACCCGCAGAGTGGGTGGGACGAGAAATTCCTCCTTTGAGCCTGTGACCCACAGGGTGCAGCTTGGTTCATTGCAGGATGTGTTTTCCCATGAGGAGGTCATCGCTTTTACCAACAGGGTGAGAGAGTCTCTTTCATCCGCACCCCTTTTCACGGTGGAGCCGAAGATAGACGGTCTTTCCGTGGCTCTTGAATACGAAAACGGAAGATTCATAAGGGGGGCAACAAGAGGAGACGGCTTTGTGGGTGAGGATGTGACGGAAAACCTGCGCACTATCGGATCCATACCGAAAAAGCTCCCCGACTCCCTTCCCAGGCTCATAGTCAGGGGAGAGGTCTATATGCCCCGCAAGGCTTTTGAAAGGCTGACGGAGGAGAGCGAGGCAAACGGGGGAAAGGTGTTCAAGAACCCACGAAACGCAGCAGCAGGCTCTCTGCGCCAGAAGGACAGCAGGGTGACAGCCGCAAGAGGGCTTGATATACTTATATTCAACATACAGTACGCAGAGGGAAGGGAGTTCGTTTCCCACAGGGAAAGCCTTGAATATCTGCGCTCTCAGGGCTTCACGGTCATAGATGACAGTGCTGCCGGGGATGATAAGGATATCGTCCGTCTCATAGAGAAGATAGGCGAAAACAGGGATTCCTATGCCTATGATATCGACGGAGCCGTGATAAAGACCGATTCCCTTTCACAGCGTGAGGAGCTGGGCTCCACATCCAAATTTCCCAAATGGGCGGTGGCGTACAAGTACCCTCCGGAGGAAAAGGAGACCACCCTGCTCTCTGTGGAGGTCAATGTAGGGCGCACCGGCGCACTTACTCCCACGGCTGTCTTTGAGCCTGTGGAGCTGGCAGGCACCACCGTTTCAAGGGCTGTGCTCCACAATCAGGACTTTATCACAGCCAAGGATATACGCATAGGCGACAGGATAGTTGTGAGAAAGGCGGGGGAGATAATCCCGGAGGTGCTGAGGAGCGTTTCCCATAAGGATGGCAGTGAAGCCTATGTGCTCCCGGACTGCTGCCCTGTGTGCGGCGCAAAGGCTGTAAGGGACGAGGATGAGGCAGTCCTCCGCTGCCCCAATGTGGAGTGTCCCGCCCAGCTTGAAAGGAACCTGATACACTTTGCCTCAAAGGATGCCATGGACATAGAGGGCATGGGGCCTGCCATAGTCGGGGCTCTCATCCGCACGGGAAAGCTCAGTAACCCTGCGGACATCTATTCTCTTGAAAAGGAAGATATTTCCGGGCTTGAGGGTATGGGCGAAAAGTCTGCGGACAATATCCTGAAGGCTGTGGAAAAGTCAAGGAGCCGCCCTCTGAATCGTGTGATATACGGCATAGGGATAAGGAATATAGGCACAGCCTCCGCAAAGCTCCTTTGCGACCGTTTCGGCAGCATAGAAAAGATAATGGCTGCTTCGGAGGAGGATATCGCTTCCGTGGACGGCTTCGGAGAGGTGCTCAGCCGCAGCGTTTACGCAGCTTTCAGGGATGAGCATTTTGCCGACCTTATACAGAGACTGAAGGCTGCGGGGCTGACCATGGGATATGAGAGCAGCGTGAAGTCGGACACATTTGCAGGAAAGACCTTTGTGCTAACGGGTACTCTCCCGACCCTAAAGCGTTCGGAGGCACAGGGCATGATAGAAGCCGCAGGCGGAAAGGTCTCGGGATCTGTGTCCAAAAAGACCGATTTTGTGGTGGCGGGAGAGGATGCGGGGAGCAAGCTGACAAAGGCACAGACACTGGGTGTGAGCATCATTTCCGAAGAAGAACTGCTTGAAATGCTGAATGGATGATATATGGATTATTTTGATAACGAAGAATGTAAAAAGCTGATAGAGATGCTTCTGAAAAATCCGTCCAACAAAGAGCTTACAGAGGAGTTCTGCAAGTTCCGCTGTGACAGTGCGGATGACCTTCTGCGGAAAAACCTGCAAAACCCCACCACGGTGCACATACTCTGCGAGAGCCGCAGCGATGCGGCGTCCGATGAGATCGCAGGGAAGCTGGAGATGCTGCTTGACGATCTGGAGGAAAGGACTGCCGCAGACAACAACCAGAAGGGGGCTGCATGGATGATACTGACCATGTGCCATTTCAAGCAGTCTCCCAGAATGTTCAGGGTGTTTCGCAGGATAGCAAGGGATGCAAAGGCTATAAGGCGAAAGGATCTCCAGTGGCGGGAAAACTCCTTTGATGAGAGTGCTTTTGACGGACAGCCGCCTCTTTTCGCACAGCGCTTCGGAAAGGAAAAGGAGAGGGGCAGCGAATACACCTTCCTCAATATGCTGCAGGACATTATGATAACCTCCGCCCGTGATTCTGTGGTGCTTTACGGTGATAAGTCGGAATATGCGGCGGAGATAAGGGATATACTTGAGCAGTACCCCGATTCCTTCAGGAGCGCAGGCTTTGCACTGGATCTTATGGAGGACAGCAGCAAGGCATATGACAAATGGATAGCCGGCGGGAGGATAAGCGGCAGAGACCTTGCCTTTGTGACGGACGGTGTTTATATATCCAAAACAAAGGACGGCTTCAAATTCTTTCTGGGCACTCCTGTACTTTTTACCGGCAGAGAGAACGAAAAGTTCAATTACACTGTTGAGCTTGCGGATTTTGACAGGCGGTTCATCACATATATGGCAGAGGAGCCGTACAGGATAAAAGCCGCATCATCCGTAAAGGATGCAAATTACAACAGAGCGGTGTTCTATCCCTATTCCCGGTTCCTTGTTGAGTGTATGTGGGCGGGGGATGAGTCCCACGACTACATAGCCGACTACTTTGAAAAGAGCATTTTTGACGGAGGGAGCGGTGCGGATATGGACGGCATCGCTTACAGCGGAAGGATAAAAACTCCGGAAATGCTGTGCGGGCTCTTTGAGAAGCTGGCACGGCGCATCTGCTCCCGTGAGCAGGATTTCATTCTTTACAGGCTGGAGGAGCGCTTTGAAAGGAGCGACAGCAACAGGGAGATACCTGTACGGTTCTTTGAAAAGGATGAGATAGCGCTGGCTCATGCCCACGCCGCAAGGGTATTCATGACGGAGGATGTCCCCTTTGTGTTCCGAAGACTGGCGGAGGAATACATACACGACACCGACAAAAAGCTGCTGGAGAGCATATCATGATAAGCACAGACAGGATAACCGTGGTAGAGGGCAAATATGACAAGATAAAGCTCTCCGGGATAATAGACGGTGTGATAGTGTGTACCGACGGCTTCGGCATTTTCAACAGTGAAAAGATCGGTCTTCTGAGGAGATATGCCCAAAGCAGGGGGATAATGATAATCACCGACGGAGACAGTGCCGGGTTCAGGATAAGAAACTATCTCCGCAGCGCACTGGGAAAGGATGCAGACATAGTAAACATCTACATACCGGATGTTTACGGAAAGGAAAGGCGGAAGGTACACCCCTCAAAGGAAGGAAAGCTGGGCGTGGAGGGCTTGGATGATGCCTTGCTCGAATCGCTTATCAGAAAGGGTCTAAAGGGCGAGAACCCCGCCCGCCGCAGGGAGATAGACAAGGCACTGCTCTTTGAAGCGGGTCTTTCGGGCTGCGGTGATTCATCTGCAAGAAGGGCTGAGCTCCTGAAAAGGCTGGATCTCCCGGAAAGGCTGTCCCCGAATGCTTTGGTGGACGTGCTGAATGTCCTTTTCACAAAGGAAGAGTTTATCGCCTTTATGGAAAGGGATCCTTTTTAATATTTATGTCTTTGGGTGTGCTATGATATACATAACCTGAAAACGTATACGGGAACGGCATACAGCACATCCTCACCATTGACAGGATAACAAAGGGCAACAACATATTCCACGGAATATCCTGTGTCATAAGAGAAGCAGGAGACCGTGAAAAGGTAATGGACATAGAAAGATAATAATATGACGCAGTATTACGCAAAGGGCGTGATACTGCGTCTTTTCCGTCAGCTTATCATTATGCCGAGTATGGTGAGTGCGGTCTTGTCGCTGCCCTCGGACAGCTTTATCTCAACAGTGTGGTGTGCGTTCTCCTTGCCCATGACTATCTGTCCGGGTTCGCCCACATTTCCCCAGCCGCCGGAGAAATCCGCATCTATGATGCCCTTGCGCTCGCCGTCCACAAGAACGTCATACTTTCCGCCCTTGCCGTCGGTAGTTTTCAGATAGAATATGCCCAGGCAGGCAAAATCCTCTTCAAATTTCAGATAGCCTTCATCCTCGGTAACGAAATTATCGGGGTAGAGGACGGGGTACACCTTGTTCGTGCCCATGGTGAAGCCCGATATCTCCAGCGGGTCTATCTCATTGGCGGAAAGGATATGTGCATCAGGGTAGTAATCCGCAGTAAAGGCAGGTGCATCAAAGGAGGTATCACCCTCTGCAAGTGCATCCATATCGTCGTAGACACTGTCAAGATAACGGGATAGGATCTGCCCTATAAGACTGTGACCTGTATCGTTGGGGTGGATGTTGTCGGGGGAAATGTCCTTCCAGTTGAGGGTGCCCGCAGCTACCTCCGGGTATACCGCCTCACGGTAGCTGAGACAGGGGAGATCGTAGGAAAGGCCTATCTCCAGATGAGTATCCTGCAGGGATGTGCCGTTTTCCTGAGTGGTGAAAAGGAGGATCACGGCAGGGGCGCTTTCGCTGTTCATTATCTTGCGCACAAGAGAATCATAGGAATACTTGTTCATCAGCCTGTCGGTGTCGTTTACGGAAAACTCCACTATGACCACATCAGGCTTTTCAGACAGAAGCTGTGCATCCACACGGTGTACTCCCAGATAGGAGTTGGTGCCGCCTATGCCTGCATTTACATAGTTTACGGGGGTATCCGGGAATTTCTCCGTCCACCATTTGTTGAAAAGCCCGCCATAGCACAGGGAGGGATTGGATGCAGCCGTTCCCTGTGTGATGGAGCCGCCTATGACTCCCACTGTGACTGCCTCGCCGTTCTTCGCCTTTTTCATGGCATTTGCAAGGCGGGCACGATTGCCTTCATTGAGCAGTGCCCTGTTGTACATCTTGTCCGTAAGTCCCTTTTCAAGGTCTACGGGCTCGGAGGGAGAATTGTCCTCTGTGGCAGCCGTGGTCCCGGCATCGGTCTGTGAAACGGCGGTATCTGCGGCAGTCTGTTCTGCTGCGGTGCTTTCGGTGGCGGTGTTACCCGTCTGTGTGCCGCTGCAGGCAGTGAGCAGCGTGATCGACGCAATTATTGCAATTGTCTTTCTCAGCATACAGTTCATAATATCCTTTCGCTTAGTTGACTTTCTTAACTTCCCAGTCCACGGGCTCTATCCCGTTCCTTGCAAGAAACTCGTTGCACCGTGAAAAGTGCCTGCACCCGAAGAAATAGCGTGCGGAAAGCGGAGAGGGGTGTCCGCTCTCAAGTATAAGGTGTTGGGGGGCGGTTATGAGCGGCTTTTTCGCCTTTGCCTTTGCGCCCCACAGTATGAAAACAATGGGCTTTTCACGGGCGTTCAGTTTTCGTGTCACCTCATCGGTGAAGTATTCCCAGCCCCTGCCCTTGTGGGAGTCTGCCTGTCCTCTGCGAACCGTCAGAACGGTGTTTAAGAGCAGTACACCGCTTTTTGCCCAGGACAGGAGCTCACCCGTTTTTGCGGGAGGGATGCCGAGATCCGCATAAAGCTCCTTGTAGATGTTTTGCAGTGACGGCGGCAGGGGATTGCCGTCCTTTACGGAGAAGCAGAGCCCGTGCGCCTGATCCGGCTCGTGGTAGGGATCCTGTCCGAAGATCACCGCCTTGACATCATTGTAAGCCGTGCTTTTCATGGCGTTGAATATGGAGTACATATCGGGATAGACAGTGTAGTGGGAGTATTCGTATTTCAGGAACTCCCTGAGCCTGAGATAGTATTCCTTCTCAAACTCGCCCTTCATTATATCGTCCCAGTCGTTGCCGAAGTTTACCATTTTGCACCTATGTTTTCTGTTTTTTCGGGAGGCAGTGAAAACTCTTTCCCGTTGAGGTAATAAAGAGGTGAGCCCTTTTCAAAGCTGAAGCGCAGCTTATAGGAATACAGCACCTGTTTCTTTTCGGAAAAGCGCCGGTTGAGCCTGTTATCTCCGTATTTGCCGTCACCTATGACAGGATGCCCTATATGCGCCATGTGAGCTCTTATCTGGTGGGTGCGCCCCGTATACAGCCTTATCTCCAGCAGTGAATATTCATCTCCCGCTTTGGAAATACCTGTCTTCAGCACCCTGTAGCCTGTCTTTATCTCCTTGTTGGCAGGGGTGCTTTTGTCAGACACTGTCACCATGTTCTTGCTGCTGTCCTTAAAGAGGTATGCGGTGAGGATATCCTCTTTTCTGGGCATTATCCCCGCAACGGCGCAGATGTAGTATTTGTCGGTCCGCCTTTCCTTTATGGCAAGGTCGGTCTCCCTGAGAGCCGCAGCATTTTTTGCACCTATGACGATACCTCCCGTGTTGCGGTCGAGCCTGTTGCAGAGAGACGGCGCAAATGAGGCTTCGCTGTCGGGATCGTATTCGCCCTTGTTTCGCAGATATGCCTTCATGCGGTCGGACAGCGTATCTCTGCTGCCCTCATTGTCCTCATGCACCACGAGCCCCCGGGGCTTGTCCATAAGGATGATGTTCTCATCCTCATATATCACATCTATCTCGCCTGTGATGTCCGGAACAATGCTGCTGCCCTTTTCCAGCATATCATCCGGAAGGTACACATCCAGCACATCCCCCGCCGTGAGCCTTGTGGATATCTCGCAGCGCTTGCGGTTGAGCTTGATGTTCTTGGTGCGTATGGCTTTGTACATGGCACTTTGCGGAAGAGAGGGGCAGGCTTTGGTAAGGAATTTGTCCACACGCTGCCCCGCATCGTTGGAGTTTATGACGAAGCTCTTCATCAGTCGTCAATGTTCAGCTCCATAAGAGGAGCCGCCACGCTCTTTCCCGCAGGCACCATGGGAAGGACATTCACATCCTTGTCGATGACACAGTTGATGAGCACAGGCTCGCCGCAGTTCAGGGCATACTCCAGCTTTTCCCGCACCTCGCTCCTTTTGGTGATGCAAACATAGGCAACACCGAAGGCCTTTGCAAGAGCCTCAAAGTCCGTGGGCTTTTCAAGAGTGGTCTGAGAGAAGTGCTTGTCGTAGAAAAGGCGCTGCCACTGCCTTACCATACCCAGAACAGAGTTGTTGAAGACCAGTTCGATCACGGGCATACGGTACTTTGACAGTGTGGAGAGCTCCCCGATATTCATATAGAAGCTGCCGTCACCGGCTATGTTCACAACGGTTCTGTCCGGGTTTCCTGCCTTTGCGCCGATCGCTGCACCGAAGCCGTAGCCCATGGTGCCCAGACCGCCGGAGGTGGCAAAGGAATGGGGCACCTTGAAGGGGAAGAACTGTGCGGTCCACATCTGGTGCTGTCCCACCTCGGTGGTTATTATTGCCTCCCTGTTGGTGAGCTCTGCCAGAGTTTCAAGCACATACTGGGGAAGAACGGCTTCCTTATCCTCCGATGTCTGATACAGGGGATATTCACTGCACAGCTTTATGCAGCGCTCCTTCCACTCCCTGCGCTGTACGGGGGAAAGTGCAGCGTTTATGGCTGTGAGTGCGGCTCTCACATCACTGTGGATGTGTAGATCGGCTTTTACATTCTTGTCAAATTCCTTTGTGTCCACATCAATGTGGATGATCCGGGCATTCTCTATATTTTTCTCAAAGCTCTTTGCGGAGCAGGTGACACGGTCGGAGAACCTTGTTCCCAGTGCGATGATAAGGTCTGCGTTCACAAGTGCCTGTGATGCCGCCTTTGTGCCGTGCATACCCAGCATCCCCAGAAATGCAGGATCTGTATTGTCAAAGGTGTTTATGCCCATAAGAGTGGAGCACACGGGAGCATCCGTCAGCTCAGCCAGCCTTGAAAGCTCCTTCTCGGCGCAGGACAGCGCTGTTCCTCCGCCTGTGATGATAAGCGGCCTTTCGGAGGCGGTTATGAGTTCTGCTGCTTTTTTCAGCAAGGTATTGTCCTTTTCGGTCACAGTGGGGATATCCCTTACTGGCTTTCTTTCAAACTCGCAGAGGTCGGCAGTTACGTTCTTTGTTATGTCTATGAGCACGGGACCCTTGCGCCCCTCATTTGCCACAAAGAAAGCCTCTCTCACTACATCCGCCAGCTTTGTCACATCCGTAACCTGCCAGTTTTTCTTGGTGATGGGCTTTGTGACTCCCGTGATATTTATCTCCTGGAAAGAGTCAAGACCGAGCAGAGATGTGGTCACATTTCCCGTGATCGCCACAATGGGGATACTGTCCATATTTGCCGTGGCGAGCCCCGTTACAAGGTTTGAGGCACCCGGACCGGAAGTGGCTATGACCACTCCCGTTTTTCCCGTGGTGCGGGCGTAGCCGTCTGCGGCGTGGCAGGCGTGCTGCTCATGGGAAGCGAGTATATGGGTGATCCTGTCGGAGTAGTTGTACAGCGCATCGTATATATTGAGGACTGCACCTCCGGGATATCCGAAAACAGTATCCACTCCCTGTTCAAGCAGGGTCTCCAGCAAGATCTCCGAACCGTTTAGCATCATTTTGACATTTCTCCTTGTGCAGGTCTATTCCTGCTCTGTTAAATTTCCGTCTTCATCAAAGTAAGTATTATGTAGGTCATCGTCCGAACAAATGTATGAGAGCTTTTTGTATATCTTTCCGTTGTGTGCCGCATGGATGCATATATACCTTGGTCTTTCACCGTCGTGCTCTGTTTCATAGTAATAGTCGATGCTGCCATAGACCTCTCCGGAGCTGACAATGGAATTCGGATCACCGTGTATCTTTATGATCTCGTCAATGGTCTCGCAGCTTTTCATGATATAAAGCAGCTCGGAGTAGGGGATGACATCCCTGCTTTCGCTGTACTCGATGTGGTGACCGCCCACCATCCGCACAGGTACGGAGGCATCTTTATAGCAGATGAGCTTGTGACTGTCCGTCTCTTTTTTGGCGTAGGCTCTTTCGCTCTCTACGCTGAAAAACTTTATGCCCACATTTTCCGGATCTTTATCATCTCTGTAAACAACGGACACACAGATATAGTAGGTGACGCCGTCTGCCGAAGCGGTGCCCCGTCCGTTCATACTTTCCGTACCGTCTCCTCCCCATGAGCCTGCGGTTTGGTATTCTATATCTTCACATTCCGATAAGCCTTTCGGACAGGAGGACAGAAATTCGTCTATCTCCTTTTCAAGCTCAGCTTCCCGCAGGTTTTCGGAAAAAGCATTTATAAGACCCTCACGGTCATTCTTGTCGGACATTTCAAGAAGCGGGACAAAGCAGTCTTTCAGGGCTTGGGTATCCGACCACATATGCTCATTTCTCCATTTGTCCGCAAAGCTCCTGTATGCAGTCCTCTGCACGGCAAGGGAGATACGGTCCGCTGCAATGACACCGCCCACGCTTACGGGCACCAGAAGAAGCAGTACGCTCCCGGCAGCCATTATTATCTCTGCCGCCCCTGCCTTTTGCTGTGCAGCCTTCTTTTTCTTTATCCTCCCGGCGGATATGACCCCGAGGACAATGCCGCAGATCAGCATCCCCGCAAGAGTGAGTGCCGTCACTATGACAATAAACAGGAACAGCAGTGCAAGAGGAAGCCCCAGAGCCATTTTATTTCCCTCCGATCTTGTCGGAACGTGCCACCAGTATATCCCTTTTCCGCAGCTTGATGTCATCCGTGGGCATAAGTGCCGTGTCGTTTCTCATGAGAAGATATATGGTCATGGAATACCTGTTTCTCACTTCTCCTATGCTGAGACCGAGCAGAGGGCTGTCTTTGTCGATCATCACCTCGCCTATATGCCTTTCGTCCCTGAAGCGCACATGGGCGTTCTCGCTCTTGCTGTAATGCTCCACAAATCCTGCCGATATGATACCTGTGGGTATGGCCACTGCTCCCACTCCGAGAAAGGAAACGAATATCGCCATTATCCTGCCTGCCACGGTAATGGGGTATATATCCCCGTAACCCACCGTAAAGAGGGTGGCAACGCTCCACCACATACCCGAAAAGGCGTTCTTGTAGACCTCCGGCTGTGCTTCGTGTTCACAGCTGTAGATCCCCAGAGATGAGGCGATCATCAGAACAAAGATGATAAAGACCGAGGACAGTATCTGGTTCTTCTTTTCCTTTAGTACCCCGATTATGACACTGAAAGAGTCGTCGTGGGAGTTTATCCTGAAAAGGTGGAATATCCTCACCACACGCAGCATCCTGAACACCACAAAGCCGGACAGGAAATCCATGGGCAGTATGGTGAGAAGGTCTACTATCCCCTCCAAGGAGAGGATGAACCTGAGAGCTGCCCTTGCACGGCTCATGCCGGGGTAAAGAAAGTCGGCAGTGAGGATGCGCATGATATACTCGATGCAGAATATGCCCAGTGTCAGCAGTTCTATGCAGCGCAGCAGGGTGTAGAAGGGCTTCAGTTCATCGTAGGTCTCAAGAAAGGTCACCAGGATATTCAGCCCTATCACAAAGGATATGAAAAAATCAAAAGCACGGCTGGGGAAATCATCCTTGGAGCCTATCTGGATTATTTTGAATAATCTTTCTCTTTTCATTTTTCTTTATTTTCCGGCTTCATGATATCATCCGGAGAGGGGAGCGGAAAGTCCACCTCTTTTATTCTCTCTTTAAAGTCTCCGGGGGATGAGGAGTAAAGGTCATATATATCCTGATTGTAGCCGCAGACCATGCCCTTTGAGGCTATCTCTTCAAGTATCGCATACATACCGCCCCTTGAGAGCTTTACATCGAAATATCCGCCGCCCTTTGTACACATTATCAGGATGTGGTTCGATGTCCTGCCTGTGTAAACGCCATTGTAATAGTTGTAGGTGTAGGTGAGCCTTCCGAAGCACCACACTATGTCGGAGGGGTCGATAACATAGGGCTGTTTTTCCGTCCGTACAATGAAATTGTCCGACCATGAGAAGATATCCGAACCGTTGTCGCTCTTTGCCATCATTGCGCGGGAGAAATCCTCCTCTGCGTTCTGCTCGCTCATGCCCAGTTCTGCAAAGCGTTTGAGGATCTTCTTGTAGGTGCTGCCCGTCAGGCTGAAAATGAACACGCCCAACATACAGACATTGATTATCACGACAACATAGTATATGACCCCTGCCAGAAAGATGAGGCACAGGTCTATTATGGTGATCACACCCAGTATGATGCCGGATATCATCATCCTGTGGAAAGCTACTTCATCGTGCAGGCTCTTGTGGGTGTAGAGCCTGTTTCGGGCGTTTATTATCTCGTTTCGCTCCGCCTGCCGCAGCTTTTCATACTCCGCTGTGCCGGGGATGAGCTGCCTGTCTTCATTGCGTATCTTCAGAAGGATAAACGCCACAAGGCCGATGCCTATGCCGCAGAAAAGGGCAAACATCCCCCACCTTGCGGAGGTATCCGGGATAAAAAGGCAAAGAATGCCGATGGCTATGAGTATACCGCCGATTATCAGGGGAGAGCGCTTTCTTTCCTTTTCAAGCTGTTCTATGCTCTTTTGGTTTTTGGGTGATGCCATATCTGTACCTGACTTTCTTATGCTGATCTCTGACCGATGTACAGACAGGAAACAAGCCGCAAATGATCGGATAAAAATCTGAGGCTTGGAGATCGTCTGTACACCGGGGAAGAATCAGTGTTATACCGGTCTGCGGCTCGGAGACCGTCCGCAGGCCGGGGATTATCGGTATTATCCATCGGGGAGCTGCGCTGCTGCCTGCGGAGAGTCCCCTTGTGTGTCAACAAAGGCGGAGAACGCTCTCCCCGCCTTTATCTTAATGCTTACTGTATTTCAGAATGGTGCTTCTGGAGGCTCATGACTCCGAAATGACGGTTCTCCTTTATTGCCTTTATGCCCTCAGCACTTGCCTTGGCAGCCGCCATGGTGGTGATGTAGGGTACCCTGTGGCGTATGGCGGATTTACGGATGTAGCTGTCATCGTGGGAGCTGGTCTTTCCTGCGGGAGTGTTGATGATGAGCTGTATATCACCGTTTGCGATGTGGTCGGCGATATTGGGTCTGCCCTCATAGATCTTGAATACTCTCGTGGCAGCTATGCCCGCATCCTTTATCATCTCAAAGGTCTTTCCGGTGGCAAGGATATTAAAGCCCATATCCGCAAACATCTTAGCTATCTCCACCAGCTCGGGCTTGTCTCTGTCGCAGACGGAGAGGAGGACCGTGCCTTCCTGCGGGAGCTTGGTCTGTGCTGCCTCCTGCGCCTTGTAGTATGCCTCGCCGAAGGAGGGAGAGATACCCAGGACTTCGCCTGTGGAGCGCATCTCGGGACCCAGTACAGGGTCTACCTCCGGGAAGGAGGAGAAGGGGAACACGGCTTCCTTCACGCCGTAGTGGTGTATCTCACGGTTTTTCAGTGAAGGAACGGGTGAGGGCTCGCCTGTGATGGAGGATGTTATTATCCTTGTGGCTATCTGAACCATATTGATGCCGCAGACCTTGGAAACAAGGGGAACTGTTCTGGATGCTCTGGGGTTGGCTTCAAGAACGTAGACAGTGTCGCCCTCTATGGCATACTGCATATTCATAAGACCCCGTACATTCATTTCCACAGCTATCTTCTTGGTGTATTCCCTTATGGTCTCTATCTGCTTGTCTGTCAGGTTCTTGGAGGGAAGTATGCAGGCAGAGTCACCGGAATGTACGCCCGCCAGCTCTATGTGCTCCATAACTGCGGGAACAAAGCAGTTCTCGCCGTCGGAAATGGCATCAGCCTCACACTCGGTAGCATGATTCAGGAACCTGTCTATAAGTATGGGTCTGTCGGGAGTAACGCCGACTGCGGCAGATATATAGACCTTCATCATCTCATCGTCATGGACTATCTCCATACCTCTGCCGCCCAGTACATAGGAGGGGCGGACCATTACGGGGTAGCCTATGCGGTTTGCGATATCAAGGGCATCATCCACGGTAACAGCCATGCCGGATTCGGGCATCGGTATGCCCAGCTTGTCCATCATGGCACGGAAGTGATCTCTGTCCTCTGCCAGGTCTATGGTCTCGGGAGTGGTGCCAAGGATGTTGACACCGTACTTTTTCAGGTCTCCCGCAAGGTTCAGGGGTGTCTGACCGCCAAACTGAGCTATTACGCCCACGGGCTTTTCCTTGTCATGGATGGAAAGCACATCCTCAAGGGTAAGGGGCTCGAAATACAGCTTGTCGGAGGTGTCGTAGTCGGTGGAAACTGTCTCGGGGTTGCAGTTTACTATAATGGACTCAAAGCCTGCCTTTTTAAGAGCAAGAGCTGCATGGACACAGCAGTAGTCGAACTCTATGCCCTGTCCTATCCTGTTGGGACCGCCGCCAAGTATCATTATTTTCTTCTTGTCGGAGACAGGGGACTTGTCCTCGGGGATGTTGTAGGAGGAATAGTAGTAGGCACTGTTTTCCGTGCCGCTTACATGAACGCCCTCCCACGCTTCCTTTATGCCGTATTCAAGGCGTTTTGTGCGTACAGACTCTTCGTCGGTCTTTCTGAGGAAAGCAAGGTAGCGGTCTGAGAAGCCGTCCTTCTTTGCCTGTCTGAGAGCAGCTTCGTCGGGAACGCCCTCGCCTGCAAGCAGTGCCTCTTCCTCATCCACCAGTTCCTTCATCTGCTCCAGGAAATAGTGCTTTATCTTGGTGAGCTCATAGATCTCATCTATGGATGCTCCCTTTCTCAGTGCCTCATAGATGATGAACTGTCTCTCGCTGGAGGGGGTGCGCAGCATGAGCAGCAGCTCCTCCTTGGTCTTTTCGTGGAAATCCTTGGCAAAGCCCAGACCGTAGCGATCCTTTTCAAGGCTTCTGATAGCCTGCTGGAAAGCCTCCTTGTAGGTCTTTCCTATGCTCATGACCTCGCCCACGGCCTTCATTTGTGTGCCAAGTATATCCTCCGCACCCTTGAATTTTTCAAATGCCCAGCGTGCGTACTTGATAACGATGTAGTCTCCGTCGGGATAGTATTTGTCGAGAGTGCCATACTTTCCGCAGGGGATCTCCTTCAGTGTAAGACCGCAGGCAAGCATTGCGGAAACAAGGGCTATGGGGAAGCCGGTAGCCTTTGATGCCAGAGCGGAGGAACGGGAGGTACGGGGGTTTATCTCTATAACGATTATCCTGCCGGTCTCCGGATCTCTTGCAAACTGACAGTTGCAGCCGCCTATGACTTCGATGGATTCAACTATCTTGTAGGACTGCCTTTCCAGTTCCTTCTGCACATCCTCCGGTATGGTGAGCATGGGGGCAGAGCAGAAGGAGTCACCTGTGTGAACGCCTATGGGGTCGATATTTTCTATGAAGCAGACTGTGATTATGTTGTTTTCGCAGTCACGGACCACCTCAAGCTCCAGCTCTTCCCAGCCGCTGACACATTCCTCTACCAGCACCTGTCCTACCAGACTTGCCTGCAGTCCTCTTTCACAGACTACCTTCAGCTCGTCCACATTGTAGACCATGCCGCCGCCTGCGCCGCCCATGGTGTATGCGGGACGCAGCACAACGGGATAACGCAGCTTTTCTGCGATCTTTACCGCTTCATCCACGGAGTAGGCTACCTCGCTGCGTGCCATGTCTATGCCCAGCTTGTTCATGGTGTTCTTGAACTCTATCCTGTCCTCGCCGCGCTCTATGGCATCCACCTGAACGCCTATCACCTGAACGCCGTACTTTTTCAGAACGCCCAGCTTGTCAAGCTCTGAACATAGATTAAGACCGGACTGTCCACCTAAATTAGGCAATAGAGCGTCGGGTCTTTCCTTTTCAATGATCTGAGTGAGCCTGTCAGCGTTGAGAGGCTCTATATAGGTTATATCTGCCACATCAGGGTCGGTCATGATGGTGGCGGGATTGGAGTTTACAAGAACTATCTCATAGCCCAGCTTTTTAAGAGCCTTGCAGGCCTGAGTGCCGGAATAGTCAAATTCGCACGCCTGTCCTATGATGATAGGACCGGAGCCGATTATCATTATCTTGTTTATGTCTTCTCTCTTTGGCATTTTAATTACACACCCTCGTAAAAATTTGGTACTGTATATCCTGCGATCGGACAGAGAGCATCCCCTCTGAGCGTCCCCTGAGCAGCCCCTCTGTCCGTACTTGCATTACACGTTGAATCTGAACAGAACGATGTCTCCGTCCTGCATAACATATTCCTTTCCCTCGGAGCGCACCAGACCCTTTTCTCTGGCATTTGCCATGGAGCCGCACTCCATAAGGGTATCAAAGGCGACCACCTCTGCACGGATGAACCCTCTCTCAAAGTCGGTGTGGATCTTTCCCGCTGCCTGAGGTGCCTTGGTGCCCTTTTTGATGGTCCATGCACGGACCTCGGGCTGCCCTGCGGTAAGGAACGAGATAAGACCCAGAAGGGCATATCCCTCTTTGATTATCCTGTCAAGACCGGATACCTCCAGTCCCAGCTCGGAGAGGAACATTTTCTTGTCCTCATCCTCCATGTCGGCGATCTGAGCTTCAAGCTCCGCACAGATGGGCAGCACGGAAGCCTTTTCCGCTGCCGCTATGTCGCATACCTTCCTGTAATGAGCGGAGTTTTCTATATTGCTCCTGAAATCCTCCTCGCTCAGGTTCGCAGCATATATCACGGGCTTGGCTGACAGCAGGGGAGTGGACTTTATGATCTCCTCCTGTTCCTCGTCAAAGCCGAAGGAGCGGGCGCTGTGACCCTCTTCAAGGTGAGCCTTCAGAGCTTCAAGGAATTCAAGCTCCGCCTGATACTTCTTGTCGCCCTTTATCAGCTTCTTCGTGCGGTCTATGCGCTTTTCTATGAGCTCCAGATCCGAGAGCACAAGCTCCAGATCTATGGTCTCTATATCCCTTGCAGGGTCTATGCTGCCGTCCACATGGATGATGTTGTCATCCTCGAAGCAGCGTACCACATGGACGATGGCATCCACCTCTCTTATGTCCGCAAGGAACTTGTTTCCCAGTCCCTCGCCCTTGGATGCACCTCTTACAAGACCTGCTATATCCACGAATTCAAGGGTGGCGGGGGTGAATTTTTCCGGAGAATACATCTCACGGAGCTTGTCGAGCCGGTGATCCGGAACGCTGACTATGCCCACATTCGGCTCAATGGTGCAGAAGGGGTAGTTTGCAGACTGGGCGCCGGCGTTTGTGAGTGCGTTGAACAATGTGCTTTTTCCCACGTTTGGGAGACCTACCATACCAAGTTTCATATGTTAAGAAATTACTCCTCGTCATCAAATTCGCTGAGATCCAGATCCTTCAGGTATTCATCAGCGTCAAAATCCTCATCAGAGGAAACAGCCTTCAGCTTCTTGGAATTAACGATATTTGCGATAAGCGTGCCCGTAAGAAGACCCACGATAAAGGAAATGAGTACTGCGCATACTATGATGGCGGTGGGTATCTTCACTCTGCGGTCAAGCTGCTTTCCGAGCTGTGAAAGTGTCTTTTCGATCATGATACTTACTCCTTTTCTTGTATAAGCTTTAGGATATGATCTACTTTGCCTTTCCTCAAAGGCATAGCTTTCCATATTGAACATATTTATACTATTATAACTTTTTTTTGCCCTCTTGTCAAGGCTTTTTTTCACGGCTCGGACTGCACCCGGCCCCGCTCCCCTTCCGAAAGTGCTCCGCAGGTGACGGGGTCCGACACTATATAAAATATTTGTATATAATGAATGATAATTGCTCTTGACATAAGCTCAAAAAGGTTATATAATTAGCTTAAGTAAACGGCTTATTCTGATTTCTGAACGATGTATAGACAAGAAACAAGCCGCAATTGCCCGGATATAAGGGATCTGAGCCTTGGAGATCGTCTGTGCATCGAGGAAGGATCGGTATTACACCGGTCTGCGTTCCGGAGACCGCTTTATATCGGGGCGTGACCGGTATCATCCCTGCCAAGACGGAGGCGTTATATGAAAAGACTTGTTACAAGAAGTGACTTTGACGGACTTGTGTGTGCCATGCTCCTTAATGAGCTGGAGCTGATAGATGAGATAAAATTTGTCCATCCCAAGGATGTGCAGGACGGCAAGGTGATGCTTTCCGAGAGGGACATCACCACCAATCTCCCCTTTGACAAGCGTGTGGGACTGGCATTTGACCACCATGAGAGCGAGCTTATACGAAACAATGCCAAGGAATACGAGGGAAAATACATCATCGACGGCAAGGCAAGATCGGCTGCAAGGGTGGTATATGAGTATTATGGCGGCGCAAACAGGTTCAAGAGCGTCACCGAGGAGATAATGACTGCGGTTGACAAGGGCGACAGTGCGGATTTTACCGAAGAGGAGATCCTTGACCCCAAGGGATGGGTGCTGATGAATTTCATCATGGATCCCAGAACGGGTCTGGGGCGTTTCAGGAATTTCCGCATCTCAAACTACGACCTTATGATGGAGCTTATCACCTACTGTGTGGGTCACACTGTGGATGAGGTGCTCGCCCACCCGGATGTGAAGGAAAGGGTAGACCTTTACTTCGAGCAGCAGGAGCTTTTCAAGGCGCAGCTGAAGCGTATAGTCAGGGAAGATGACAAGGTTATCGTCATAGACCTGCGCAATGAGGATGTGATCTACGCAGGGAACCGCTTTATGGTCTACGCCATGTGGCCCGGGGCGGAGATATCCGTTCATGTGGCATGGGGCTTCCAGAAGCAGAACACCGCCGTGATGATCGGAAAATCCATCATAAACAAGGCTTCCGACGTGAATATAGGTGAGCTGTGCCTGTCCTACGGCGGCGGCGGTCACGCAAATGCCGGCACCTGCCAGATAGACAACGACAGGATAGACGAGACACTGCCCATTATACTGTATAAGCTCAACGGCAGAGCATAACGGCGGGGCTGATATAGAAGTTTTAAGCCATAGTATTTCTGATCTGAAGCCGGAAGTACTATGGCGTTTTTATTGACTATGCAGCAATGTTATGCTATAATTGTTACGAACATAGATCGCAATTTGTGGAGGAAGGTGAGAGCGTATGAAAATATTAATATTCAATGGCGGACCACACAAAGGGAATACATGGCGGCTGACTTTGGCTGCAAAGAAGTATATCCATAAAATTGATAATACGGTTGAGTTTTGCGAAGTGCATTTATCAGAAATAGATCTTCCATTTTGCACAGGATGCAGCAATTGTTTTCGCAGAGGTCATAAATTCTGTCCACATCATAAGAAAGTGCAGCCGATAATAGATACGATAGAAGAATGCGATGCAGTTATTTTCTCTGTTCCATGTTTTCAGGGACATTTGCCCGGAATTATGAAAAACTTTACGGATCATATGGCATTTATGTTACACCGACCGAGATATTTTACAAAGAAGGCACTTATAATCAGTACAACCGGAGGTGTGTCAGCCGAGAGTACGACTAAGGCCTTAGCGGCTACACTGCCTGGATGGGGATTTAATAAATGCTATCAGCTTCCGGTAACTGCACTGAGTTGGAATGACTACAAGCCAACGAAAAAGAATCTGCGAAGGACATATGAAGTCACGAAGAGATTTTATCTTGATGTGAAATCCGGAAAAGCACATATCCCCGGAATAGGTGTACTGATCCCGTTTAATCTTTTTCAGGCCATGTGTGTCGGTAATAAGGGAGAAAAAGACTATCCGACTGAGGATAATAACTTTTGGCCGAAATACAAGGGGATGAGATATGCGCCGGGTGTACCATTGACTCCGTTGAAGAGGTTTTTGGGATGGTTGATCTACCTGGTCGGGAAAAAACTGTCTGATACAATGGTAGTCACCTACAAGAAATAGACCGGCAAATTCTGATTTATCTTTTAATAAATAATAATTGAAGAATGAAGGACGCAAAATGTTAAAATATTTGTTATTTATTGCGTTTGTTGGGCATGTGCTTTGTGGTATATGTGATTGTCTGCTTAGTTATTCACCAA
>ODAI013280913.1_pt1 | contig 32516 bp, 34 predicted proteins | sample 1539321 | NCBI WGS metagenome assembly ODAI01 (sample SAMN02144231, study PRJEB22623) | gut metagenome | biome: sheep rumen | host: Ovis aries | place: New Zealand
AGGTTGATTCTCCTTCTCTTGTAAGATCTGAAGAACTTGGATATAGCTATCTTTGTGCTGTCTTGATTCCTTCTGGATCTCCATCATATAATATGCGACCTCTTTCTTACTAAGGTAGCGGGACAGCATTTGCCTAACCACTATGTTGAGGTTTTCATTATCATACCAGATATTTGAATGAAGTTTTTGATATGGTGACTTCCTAGGGAAAAGTAGCAAGAACGAATAGTCGATGATTCATTTGTATATGTGTCAACTTCTTCCTTCGGTACAACTAAAGAAAATTTTCATAGGGATAGAATGTGGCTAACCTAAGAAGGGATTAGAACTTGATAAAAGAAAGGTAGCTCCCACCGAGCAGATAAACTGTTTGCCAGTTCCACGTTCTCTACGTCCTAAACGAGTGGGGCATCCCTTTTTTTTGTTTTGTAAAAGTACATTTCTTTCTACACACAAATTAATAAGTGAGTAATATGAAGTTTCTTATACTTTATGCTTTCTCTACAATTAACGTGGACTTACCTATGTCACCACTTTTATCCTTTCTAGAGACTAGATCTGATGATAGGCCCCCTCTAAGGTTGTAGAACTCCACAATCTCGCAGTTGGTTGAGGTGTAGCCGTTGGCCATGATGCAACGGTATGTATACTCACCCTCCCGCATGTCCTGCTCGCCATCAATACGGAACTCCCGCTGTATGACAAGACGGCATGCCTTACCTTCCCACTTCTCTACGATAATGGAATTCAGCTCATACTAAATACCGTTTATCTCCTCGCGCTGCCACCCAATCAGGACCAGCAGGCTGTCATAGAGCGATGCGCAGCGGTTGGCACGGATGTAGAAGTGTTCCGAGTGCTTCTCGACGGTCTCCACGATCTCGCGCGAGCAGGGGCCACAGCCCATTCTTGCTCGGGCTGAAATGGATGTTGTTCTGCTCAAGATTTGAGAAGATGCTCTCCACCATGTCCTGGAAACGTACATTGGTATTGCCGTCACGATTCTCTATGCCCACTATGAGATCACCGATGACAGCCACACCAGGACTGTAGCCCGTGCGCTCGAACTTGTTCTCTTCGTTCGCGAAGAACTTCTTGTAGGTCATCTTCGCATCGTACTTCTCCGTCTCTATGAACTAGTGATCGAAATCTAAATCGTATGGCTCTCTGGCCACAAGCTGAACTGTGCTCAGGAGCGTCTTCACCAACAAGCTGTTCAGTTTCGTAGCAGTATTGAATTCACATATTTTTCCTTTAATGGAGGTATAGGTCGTGTTGGTTGAGGCCAGGTCCGAAATCCTTCTCAAAATGGTATCTGAACTGCTTGGCGCAGAGTGGGATGAAGCGAGAGGTGGTGCAGAAGGTGGCTTGTCACGTCCTCCACACTGTCACCACAGAAGTAAACACTCTGCAGAGATCCGGCAATCTCGCTGTATTAGTAACTGTATGAAGTGCATCTAATCCCCAGAGCTTTGTCGATAATTGGAGCCTTATAAGGGAAAAATGCTCTCTTACGTGGAATATTCTTCCAAAAGGAGTGATTTTCTCAGATTTTATGCTTACCTTTGCCATGTCATTGATGATTATTTTGCTTGTCTTGAAACGCAGCACTAAGGTAAGTGAAAAATCTGACATGACATAATCCTGGGCCTTTCGGCTCTGCCGCTTCGCTCGTCGAAGAACTTTTTGTTGCTCAGGAACTTATAAAGATAGTTAAACTGGAGTGCTGCGGAATTTAGGGTAATTAAAATTAGTAACAATATGATGACACCACCAGACGGATGGCACCCAGATGGCAGTTGGGGACCATATTCTAATGACGACAGTTTGTTTTCTGATTTAAAAAAAGCGATATGGAAAATTACAAAGGAAGTGCTTCAAACATTATACGGAATAGATTTTGATCATAAGGAATTGCCTGTAAGCCCAAATGAGGGGGACTGTGCTATTTTTGTTTTTGGTCCAATAGGTGCAGGTAAAACAACTTTCCTTAAAAGTTTAGGCGCAAATGTAAATACTGCTGGTTATGGTACAGCAGAAGAAAAATACCCTTCTTTTTCAACGAAAGTAGGTGAAAAAATGATTTCTGTTAAAGAGGGAATTGACATTGGCGGCGATAAGAGATATTTGGCTAATGGTACAATAGAAAAAATGTTAAAAGAGAAGGATAAAGTAATTTTTGTTTTTGCAGCCACTTCCTTTTTAGATAAGAAAAACAACCACTACAGAGGAGAAATAATGTCAAGACTGAATGCATTGTACGATGTTCCTGCTTTCAGAAATAAAATTTCGATTATTGCATCAAGATTAGATGAGTGTAAGAGCGATAGACAAATCGTTATCAATGAAATAAGAAAAGAATTTGTTGATAAGTATTATAGAGATATTCTTAATGACTCGTTTGGCGTCTTCAATCTTACAGACGAAAAAGATATAGAACAGATAAAACAAATGATATTTAAATAAACAATTCATGAAAAGTATATTTTGGACACAAAATGCGGATATAAACGAATCGAATTCAGTTTACATTGATGGAAAATCTCATGATTCATATTCAAAAGAAGACATAGATAACGCATTCGACAAGATATCTAAATATCAGTTGGATGAAGATTTTGCTTTCACAAATTTCCAAGATGTTTGTAAGAAGTACAACCTACCGCGTAATTTTAAATTCTTTGTGGATGTCAAACGTGGATCCTTTCTTCAGGCAACTTTTAATGAAAAGGATGATTATGGAAGGCCTATGCCATTTATGATTTGGGTTGACAATGCTGATCCTCGTAGTTTAATAAAAGAACTTAGAGTTTATTCACAAATCTGTGGAAAAACAATAGAAGAATCAAGCATTAACAACTATCTTAAAGCCTGGAAAGACTTGAATCGCAAGCCATTGGCGTTTGGATGGCTTCTAGTGGTACTTGTTATTACGATTTTAATACTAACAATTGCAATATTATGGAAATTTCAAAGTTGAATAAACCCGTGGTGCGTATAGATACTCCAGAAAACGCATATGGATGGGAGCTCAAACCACATGCGGATAAAGTTAGTCCTAACATTCAGATCCTTTCTATTGATGAATATAAGGACATAGAAAATAGTGGTATGTATATGCTTCCTTCTAGGGTTGCAGTTGGAGATATAATAGTTGAACATCCATTTCATCCGAATCAGTATATTAAAATGCAGGATGTTGAATTAACATATTATCAAGATTGGATGGAGCTAATGTCTGACATAGCTAGGCTTTTGGGATGTGTGAAATTCACTTGGTCTGTAGAACTTAAAGATGGGCGCACTCGTACAATAGATGCAAATCTTAATGTTAGTGTCCCCGTGTATGCAAAACTTGATGCTTCTTACAAAAAACGATATGAAGATGTTTTAAAAACTATGTTGAAGGTAGACTCGGAATTTAAACCTGCAAAAAAAATAAGCCAAAAAGGGATAATTGCAGATTTCGAGAAAGCGAAAAAGCGTATAATGGATTATGGGTTGGCAAATGACATACAAATAAGAAGTTTAATTAACTCCCGAAATCCATATGACCAATATAGACAATCTCACAAAGAAGTGGAATTGGAAATTTCTAGGGACATCAATGATTATGGAGATTACGCTTTCAGTCTTAATGTGTTGGGGGATGTGTTTTCAATGTCTGCAGATCTCAAAGATGCTGTTTCAACAAGAAAGAATGTTGTACTCTCCTATGAGATGTTTTTTGATGAAAATGTTTAAACATAATGTTTGTTTTCAATACATGAATCTAGAATCAGTTTGTGCAGGTAAAGCATCTCAACAGGATATATTAAAAAATTTTTATTATAACATCTAACCTGTCATCATATGGATAATAGTATGACTTTCTTGAGAGAACACATGGGAATTAATATGGAGGGATTCCTGGCAAATGCCAGAAAGAGCTATTTATCCTCCCTCTCGAACGATCAGATTTTCTATGCAATTAATTCTGCATGTGATTACTTCCACATCCCATGTCCCGTGCTTATTCAGGATCTTACAAACCAGAAGGGCGGATGCACGATGTTTGTGAATTATGATCCTAAAAGCTATTGGGATGACGTTCTTTGCTATAATATGCGTGAACTGGCTAAATTGAATGTAGGGTCATTGGATGCATTCTCATTAATCATGACTCATGAATGTGCCCACAGGGTATTGCAGGGAATCAGGTTCGAAGGTCCCAATAACGGTAGTTGGCAGAATGAGCTCGCTGCTGATTTCCTGATGGGAACACGGGCTGGTTTTGGGGAAATCAGGGCAATCGGTAATGTGATTGAAGGGCTACGGAACACTGGCGGCTCGAACACTCATCCCAAAGGATGGCTTCGTGCCAACTTTATCAGACATGGCGTTGAAGTCGCACTTCAGTTGAAAAAGACAGGCCAGCCAGTCTATTTGGACAGGTTGATGGCAGAATATCATGCGTACTATCAAGCTATGCTACCTTATGTCAAAGCAGACGAGAAAGAGTTTTTTTAATGTATAATCATCATACGAAGACATGAAAGCTGATATCGAGAAAATAAGGCAATTCGGTAAACTTATTGATTGCTATTTTGTGTCGGAACCTTTACCGAACTTGGAAGAGGGAATCGTCTGTGTCAGAAATGGTGGGCAAGAATGGCAGAGTTCCTTCCAGATAGCCAGGGAGAAGATTGCTGGCAGCAAGGCCATGGAGATGATGAACATGAACTATCAGTTGCAATTGGTAGACGAGAAGGAGTGGCCAGCTGAGTATCCTTTTCATGAATGTAACCTGCTGATGCATGTGAGTACTCCGGACAGAGACGGCCAATGCTACCTGATGGTAAAAGATGTTGCTGTAGATGAGTTGGAGAATGCTGCTTCATTCATGATCATGGAAGCGCATACCATCAGCGAGGCATGTGCAGAAATGGCTTTGGCCAACCTTGGCTTTGAGGAAGACTTTCTCGATGTCCCAGAAGGTGCTGTAGACAACCTCCCAATAACAGGGGGGGCAATAATTGGTGGAGCGATATCATTTGGGGGGATGATAAATGCTATTCCTGATGCGATGTCGTTTCTGGACAAGAAGAAAGAGAGAATAGAAAAAAGGAACTTGAGCTATCAACAACGCATTGCTCAACTGAAGAAATTGCCAGAGATTTCTAAACGGATGAGATCCGAGGGGGATCATGAGGCAAAACAGGCTTTTGCCGAGCTATGGTATTCATTGACAGAACGGGAACGGGGACACCTTTGTTATGAATTATTGAAGCACTCCCGGCCTTTGGATATTAAAAAGATCCTTAGGGCAACGGTATCACGTGAGGACATTGGTGCCAGCAGTAAGTTGTCTGTACTGATAAAGCCAATAACCTCGGATGAGGAAATATCTCTGTTCGGACTGGACTGTAAGCAATGCACCTACCTGAAAGATGAAAAGGGGGAATTATATCCTCTGAAGTTCAGCCCAACGACGCAGGTGCTGTATACAATGTTTCTCATTAATAGAAAACGGAATCCCGATGCAACGCCTAACTTGGATCTCTTGAAGAACAAGGATGCTTTCTTTTCCGTCTACCATGTGATGTATCATGAGACTGATGCCTCCATCAAGAAAGAGTTTGACAAGTTGTTTGTGCACGAGACGATGAAAAAAAGTGTACATTCGGGTAACCTAAGAAGCAGATTCTACGAAATCGAGAACCGCTTGGTAAAGACTTTCCGGGACTTGGATGAAAACCCTTCACCCTATTTCATTAAGGAGGATATGCCGCTTGCCATCAAGCATGAGAATATTGAACTATCGGACTCTATAGAACAGGCTGGAATTGTATTAAAATGTTAAATTAAGGGTTGGGGAATCATATAAGCCGTTGATTGTCAGTTCCTTTGCGGTTTTTAATTAGGCGGCTGTCCACTCTCCGATTTCATTTCCATTTTACCCGTATTTTTGCGGCATGAATACATGCTCGAAAATACGGGCTTTTTCGTGTCACCAAAAAAAAAGAGGAGAATATGGAAATGAAATGCAAGCAAGAAGCGTTCTGCGACGAAGAGAGAGCAGAAACGATTATCAGGAGCCTAAAGAATGATCCGGAGTTCTGCCGCAGCTTCTTCTATGGGAAAAATAACGGAAAGAAGTGCAGTATTGCCGGAATGCGGTCAAAGTTACGGAACGACCTGCTGTACCACTATGATGTCGATATCCGTGAAGATTATATCGCCAGTATCGTCTACCAGGCCTTATGGGCAGAGGGGACATGGGCACCCCTGGATACCTATAAAAAGCAAGGATCCTTCTTCGCATGGTTGAAGAAAGTTGCCAGAAATGCCGTTTATCAGAGAGTGGAAGAGGAATTCGGCATCTGCACCACCAAGAAGTTTTCCGTTGGAAATACTAGACTGTCATTGCTTTCGAAGTCAGAAGCAAGATGCAAGGAACTGCTGGACGACCTGATGTCGGACAGCAAGTACTACCGTTTGCTATATGCTATCTATGTGGACAGACTCACTAAGGAGGAGACGATGGCTCGGATGGATATGGCAGGGAGTGATTATGATGATGCCAGAAAGAAGGCGGAAGCAACACTTAGACGAGCGATGCTGAACTCTGCTGATGGCAGGAATACTGATATGATTCACGTAAAGAAGGGGCGTATCACGCTAGTCTCTTCGGATTTTTATGCAGATGTATTTGAATGGGATAAAGCCAAGACTGATGGTAATCCGCTGTCCGAAGTTTTCGGCGTCAATCTGTCAAAAGAGGAGTTGCAAGAGAAAACTATCAGTTTCCTGCATGATTTCTCTGAGAAGATGGGCTGGAGTAACCAGGATAAATACATCTGGCGCAGCCGCTTCATCTACCAGACGTCACCGATAGATTTGGCACGAGAGCTAGGACGCTCACGCAGCTGGGTGGACACACGGTATTTCCGATTGAAGAGGAAGTTCAATTCAGCCATCCGGACGTGGTGGGGTAAAATGGCTTCATAATGAACAAATAATCAAGTAAGCCCTATGATATTAAAAATAAACGAGCCGTTCGCAGGCTTTATTCCAACAGCGTTAGTCAAGGGCGACTGCCCCTATCGTGAGGTATATGAATGTCTTAACAAAAACAAGAAGAAAGTGTTCCTCTTCGTGTACGAGGACTACGAAATGCCTCTATGTCTCCAAGGAAACTCGATTCGGGAGTTCGATACCATATACAACCTAACCAATGAGGTATTCCCCAGCCACATCTCTCGCGGTGCAGTATGCCGTGGTGAAACATGGCTGTCTTTCATGACGGCAGAATATTTCCAAGGCGATTCCATTAGGATGATGGCAGGAAAACTGCCGATAAGGGATGCGCTTGACGTGGTGCTCCGTGTCTTGCAGGGACTGAAAGAACTGTTCTGTTACACGAAAGGAGGCGGCCACTATAATATCAATCCGGATAATATCATCATCACCAAGGATGGGGACGGCCCTTATCTGCCACATGTCATGGGGCTGGAACATGCAATGGGGGCATGCAGTGGCCGGGTAAAGTTTGACAAGGGGACGCTTAATCTCTGCTGCTGTCCTCCGGAGACTATCCTGGGAAGATTCTCTGGAAAGACGGATGTCTATGCGGTGGGTATGGTGCTGACATACTTACTGCAAGGAAAGTACCCTTTTGATATAGACGAGACGATGTCGAAGACGGAAATCAATCAGGTGGTAAGGATGAACGAGCCGAGCCTGATGATGCCGGATGAATTGAAGGAATTCACAAGAAAGGCGTTGAGCATAAATGCCTGTGATCGGTTCAGGAATGTGGAGGACATGGAAACTGCATTGGCGAAAGTCATGGATGCCATGGCTGTTACAGAGACCCGAGGAAACAATGAGAAAAAGGTAAAAACCATCCGTAGTAGGAAAAAGCAGGATACAGTCCTCCTCCTTAATCAGGATGCAAGGTCTGGGAGAAAGAAACGTGAAGAACAGGCTGTGCCTCCCCAGATGCTCAATGTGGAGATGACGCGTCATGTGGGTGAGGGGTTCCAAGGAGTTGCCGGCATGACTGACCTTAAAAAGAGACTGAAACGTGATTTCGTGGATATCGTGTCGCACAGGGAACTGGCAGAGAAATTCTCCATCCTCCCACCGAACATGCTCTTCTATGGCCCTCCTGGGACGGGGAAGACATATCTGTCCATGAAACTGGCCGAGGAGTGCGGAATGGAGGTGTGCTCCATCGCTCCGTCGGATCTTGCCTCGATATGGCTGCATGGGTCACAGCGACTGATCATGGAACTGTTCAATACCGCCATAGAGAAGGCGAAGAACAGTGAGCGGGGATGCCTTGTCCTCATCGATGAGTTTGATGCCGTCGTCCCGAAAAGGACATCGGAGAATCGCGATCAGCAGGCCGGGGAGGTGGCGGAGTTCCTGGTTCAACTCAATGACTGTGTGAACAAGAACGTCTATGTCATCGGAACGACAAATTGCCTAGACCGCATTGACAAAGCGGTGATTCGTAAGGGGCGTATCGACCAGGTGATCTATATCGGGATGCCAGACAAAGAATGCCGCAGGCAGCTGTTCGAGATTGAATTACAGAAGCGTCCTCATGAACAGTCGGTTGACTACGAAAAGCTGGCTAGCCTCACGGAAGGGTATACGTCTGCGGATATCTCATATATTGTGAAGGAAACGTCACGGAATGCGTTTGAGGCAAGCCTTGTTGCAAAAACCAGAAGAGTAGTGAAAATCAGCCAGAAGATGCTTACTGATGTCATCGGCACTACTCATCCTTCCGTATCTGCTGCCGATTTACTCCGATACGAGAAAATGCGTGATGAATACCTCAATAACAACAAAAATGAACGCAGAAAGATCGGTTTCTGCTATTGAGATGAAAGATTCTCCCTGAAATGTCTCTCTTTGTATTAAGAAGAGCTAATCAATAAACTATAAAAAAATGAAACTATGAGCAAGAAAGAAATGATCAAGAAACTGAAAGAGCTCGGATTTGAGCTTCAGAAGATTCCTAATGCCGGATATATGTTTCTATATGAGGAACTGGCCGTGCTTTACATGCCCGAGGAGCGGGACGAGAAATTTGTGCGTTTCGCTGCGCCTAATCTCTACGAGGTTACGCAGGAGAACAAACAGTATCTAATGGAGATGGCAAACGAGACGAACGTAACCATCAAATACGGAAAGGTGTGTATCTATAACGACTTTGTATGGGCATGCTCCGAACACCATTGCTACGGAAATGAGGACTTGGAAGAGCTGATTGGTGTTAGCCTATCCCTGCTCCATGCCATGGTGTCCTATTTCTGCCAGCTGGTGGAAAACGGGGGAGTGTGTATCGACGTGGACAATACTGAATCCAAAGAAAGCGAGGACACGGATGAGCAGGACATATGAGCTGGTGCGAAAGATAGTCCAGGAGCAGAAGTACAAGGTGGTCGACGATGACGGGGAAAACCTCGTCATCAATTACCAGATGAACGCGATATTCATCTTTGCCAATATGGGCGTAGAGAATTTCGTTTCTATGGTACTCCCAGACTTTGCAGATGTGACTGAAGAAAACTTCTCGGAGGTTGTCATGAACTGCCATGACCTGAATGCAAAGGAGCTACAGGTGAAATTCTATACGATGGAAGAACGTGTCATCGTATCTTCCGAATTCTACTATTTAGGGAAAAAGGATCTTCTGTTCCAGATGAAGATGGCACTTCACAATCTGATCGAGGCAAAGGTGAGCTACAAGAGAATAGGCCGGACTTAGCTGCCGCAGATGGATACTTTTAAATAGGCATTGTCAAACATTACATATAATAAAAAGAAAGATGATGAAAAAGAACGTAGTTTTCTCTAAACTGAGAAAGGCACTCCAAGAGATGGAAGTGGATCTGATAAGTCATGGAAGCTTCCATGAGGTGGAATACAATGGCATCGTCATGCTTCTGAATATCAATGAGACAGACGGGACCTTTGCTGTCAGCACATATGTCTTTGACACGAATGGCAGCCTGAATGAACAGTCGCTAGTTATTGCCCTTGAAGTGATTGACGATTTATATGACTGTTATTCCGGTGGCTGGAACGGAGGAGTTCCATACTTCGTTTCCCCTGCATATCATATCGGAAATGGTGTGGATGTGACTGCCGAATGGTTGGAAATGACCCTGAAAGAGTTTTGGGACGCCTTTATGTTTCTTCAGGCAAACATTCACCTGATGGGAGACGAATCGGTGTTCTCTGAGATGACAGAGAAGGATACAAAGAAATAATCAAGAATATGGGACGCAAGAAGTACTATGGCTTTAAGAAGCCGATGGAATATTATAGCGTGACATTCCAAGATGATTCATTGGATAAGCGCGCTAATATGGGAACTTTGCTCGTTGCAGGTTTTTTGAATGGAAATTTCTACATGGTCAAGACGAACTGGGGAGCAGAGGATGACTTTGCACGCTCCCGCAGTGGAGAAGTGGAGATGAACTGGCATTTCGATGAGGAGAACACGAAGATGATGATGCTTCGTACCGGCACTCACAACGGATGGGACCTGCTGCAGGCTATTTATAACCGTTATAAGCAACATGGGGGACATGCAGATGAATACATTACCCGATGGTGTGACAAGAAGGGTATAGAATACAACTATGCTGTTTTTTACTAAATACATGTCTATGAAGAAAATAGTATTTCTAACAGGAGCTGGAATGTCGGCAGAAAGCGGACTGCCGACATTCCGGGGAAAGGGTGGCATCTGGGATGAGATAGATGCAGATGCCGTGGCATCGAAGTCCTCGTGGTATTGCGGACGATACCACGATGCAGTCAGACGTCGGCAGCAAGTGCTGGACTTCGTGAATCCAATCCGTCGGATGATACTGGAGAAGTCTCCGAACAAAGGCCATGAGACTATCGCCAGTTTCGAGGAGATCGCAGAGGTGACCGTCATCACACAGAACGGAGACGACTACCATGAGAGGGCTGGGTCCACTCAGGTACTTCACCTGCATGGCGAAGCCTTGAAGAACTGTTCCACGCTGCATCCGTACGACCCTATCGACATCGATCCAGAGAACCCGGATATCCATATCGGAGACAAGGCTCCCGACGGCTCGCAGATACGTCCCTATGTCATCTTCTTTGGTGAGGAACTGGATCGGCGAATCTGGGACAAGGCGGTTCAGGCGACAAAGGAGGCGGATTATTTCGTGGTGGTAGGCTCTTCGCTGAAGGTGTTCCCAGTAGCGAATCTGCTCAATCTGATCAAATCAACGTGCTATCTGGTGGTAGTAGATATCGAGAACGTGGAAATGCCTGAGACTGTATGTCTGGGGCATCAGGTTCATTATATGCAGGAGGCGGCATCGACGGGACTTCTGAAACTCTTCCTTGAGGTGAGCCTCCGTGAATCCAGAAACAACCAAAATGTGAAATAGTATCTATGGAACGAAAAGAGATAAGAGGTATCATCGCAGAGGTGAAGGAGAAAGGGAATGATAGCCGTGTATTCTTCCCTTGGGATGATGTGTTTTCAAGCATGTTGGAGAAACCGGAAAAAGTAAGGGTCACAGACAAGGTGTGCCCGGACTGTGGGGCGAATCTCGTGGAGCTTTACTTTTCTTCTCCTGCATGGACATGGCAGAGCCTTTGTGGGAGGGCTGGAGTGATGACGATATGCCCGGGGTGTCCGGATCAAAAGGACTTCCAGCTGCATATCATGAATTAATATTGGGAAAGAGCCCCCTGCGAGATAGGGTGGCTCTCATCCCTGAATCATTAGAAGCAATAATTATCGAACAAAACTATGAAAAAAGGAATCAAACTTATCTGGCAGGGAGTGGTAGAAATCCTAGCCAGTGTCGTCAGTGGGATAAAAACAATCCTTGGCATGAACGGCAATTCAAAGTATGCAGTAGCGCTCTGCAGGGTGGTTGGGACATGTCTCACCATTGTGACGCTGTTGATCACGGCAGCCATCGTATATAGATTTGGCCATGAAACATGCTATAGAATGAACTGGTTGGGATTAGGATACGACAACGATTTATATGAAGAGAGGATCCTTTCTTCCGCCGTCAATTATCATCATGACGACTCCAGCAATGACGGGTATGTGTTTTCAAACGACGGAAAGAAGCTCATCAAGGGAGTGCAGTGGATATCGATGCCTCTGGGTAATGACTCGCTTGTCGTGTATAGCGACGGCAAGAAACGGGGATACTTCAATAAGTACACGGGAGAAGTGGTGATCAAACCGAGATACAAGCATGCATGGGTGTTCTCGGATGGCCTGGCTTCTGTTGAGGAGGACGGCTACATCAAATTCATCGACTCCTCAGGTGAGGTGGCCTTCGATCCGCACATCCCTTACAAGGATGGAATGGACGGACTTGTATTTCATCATGGTCTTTGCATCATGGAGAATGATCGTAGCGGTGGAGTAGGGCTTGTAGACAAGCAGGGCAACTGGGTACTGCAACCGGTCTATTCCTCCATCGAAGTAGCCGACTCGTTCTTTGTGGTGGGCAAGGGATCGGAACAAGCTGTGTTCGCGGCGAACCTGTCTACGGTGATCCCGTTCATAAATGCCTCTCTGACGGTGTATGGAAATGAAATAGAAGCGACTATGAGTGACCATACTATCCGAACTTATAATCTACAGGGTGAATTAACGGATGATAATAAAATTACAGGAACAGAGTTGTTGTTATATGATACTGGTGAGGTCGCATACACGGCTTCTTATGAATATGATGAAGAAGGAAATGTGATTAATAAAACAGAAGGGACCAATCCTGCGATGCGGCAGGCGGTGGCACATTGCAAACGCTACCAGGCAGAGTATGGATGGTATGGTTTGCTGTCGGTGAAAGGGAAGACGGTTACCCCACCGCAATTCTCATCTATTACAGCCATAGGGGAGAATTTGTATCTATGTAAAGATGCTCACGGCAACGGAGTTATCCTCAATGATGAAGGTTCACGCATTGAATAGCCATCTGGGGTTGCACTTGAAAAGATGCAATTCAAATAAGTCAAACAAAAAATATATTTAAATCTATAAAACTTTTCAAGAATAAAATCATGTTAGCTTTATGATTTTTTGTATCTTTGTAACTGCATTCGGTAAAGCGCAGAATATTGATGCACTATTATTCTTTTCTATGGTAAATCGGAGTCAAATTGTAAATAATTGCATAGTTATGATGAAAAAAATATTAGCAACATTTTTGCTGGGATGTGTTGTTTTGCCCACATGTTCGCAAACTGTAAGTCCTCTTGTATCGGCAGAGTACGATCAAACTGCACCGTTTAACGAATCGTGTCCAGGAAATTCTGCATCTGGGTGTGGCCCTACTGCTATAGCGCAAATCCTGACTCATTATCAATCCCCTGCAGGGCCTACTGGATCTGCTTCTTACAAATATGATGGGAAGACCGTGGACGTAAACCTGGATGGAATGTCATTCGACTGGTCAAACATCCTTGATAAATATGTTCCAGGTAGTTATAACAATGAACAGGCTAAGGCTGTTGCAGACCTTGTCTTTGCTTGTGGAGCAGCGATGAACGTCACATATGGGAATTCTACGCCTGTTACAAATTATGCCCGGATGTTGTATGGTCTTCAACACAATCTACACTTCTCTGTGAATGCTCGATACTTAAGACGGGCTTTCTATTCGACGGCCGAATGGATTGAGATGCTAAATGAGCAATTAGAAGAAGGGCATCCAGTTTTCTATCGTGGCACATGGTTTTTCAACGGTGATCATTCGGACCACATGTTCCTTATCGATGGATTGGACGAGGAAGGTTATTATCATGTGAATTTCGGGAAAAGAGGGTCTGGGAATAAATATGCCGACATTAACTATCTAAACCAAAGTGGAACATATCCAGGAAACAGGGGGGTATGCTGGAATGCAAGTCAGGTAATGCTTATTAACGGCTATCCTACACCTGACTTTAATGACTATCCCAAACAAGTATGTATCTCGGAAGAACCAATCATACTTAACAAGGATACGATGTTGCATAGTGCAACCTTTGATTTAGGCTCGGCGTTTACTTTAAGTTGCCGACTGCGCAATTGCAGTAATGATAAAGTATCTGTAAACTTTGGCTGGGCATTGGTGAAAGATGGGAAATTCATAAAAATGCTTACTACGAGTAGTTACGGGTTGAGCCCAGGGAATACTTTCAAGAATACTGCTCATCTGACAGTGAGATTGCCCGTAGATTTGGAAGATGGGGAGTACTCACTACAACTCTTTCATAAACAAAAAGATGAGACCGACTGGAGGGAAGTGTGGCAGTGTGCACCAACGGTGGTTCATGTGGCGGTGAACGGGAAAAAGGCGACGGTGACACCTCCGGACAACCATCTTGGCAATCCCAACTTATACATGACTGGACAGATCACAGAGGTGGAGAACAATTCTGGTGTTCCTGGACGAGTGTTCCAACTTCAACTTGCAAATAATACCACTAATAATTTCGAGGGACTGTTTATGTTGGAAATTGCTGCAGAAGGGGAGTCTTATGAGTACGAAATCACACAATCTATTTATAGCCAAACTCAGCCAGTATTTCATGTGCTAGTTCCTACCTCTGCGTACAATCTAGAAGGCAAAGCAATTGGCTCCGTTAAAGCATACTATAATTATGCCGAGAAATGGCATCTCATAGGAGTCGGAGAATCTTCGTCTGTTGTTATTGATGAGAACAAGCATATTCGCTCCAACGGCTATGTAGAAATCTATTCCGTTAATGGCATATTAGTCAGTCGTATACCAGCGGTCGCTGTGTCTAGTTCTTATGAGCGTATTTTGAATGGTCTCCCACAAGGTGTTTATATCATAAAAGATGGAAAAATAATACGCAAAATTGTACGGAAATAAGGTTTTCTCCAAATAGTCGCTCGTGTTGAAGGAGAAATGAATTGTCCAGATAAAATATTATATATAATTTGCTTGTATATTACTTTTTTTCTATTTTTGCATCATCTATGATGGAATAATCAGGCAAAAAATGGACATGAAGGAGATAGGCAGGCGATTCAAACAGATCTGTAGCCTTGCAAATGAAGATAATATGTTTTTAATTTCTTTCGTTGGCATATCACTCCTGAGACGATAATCTAACAGACAGCGGCCTTCAGTTATATAGTGAAAACTCAAAAGGGATTATTCTCAAACATGATAATTCCAATATAACATGAACCGAGAAGCAGGCATGCTCCTCGGTTTCATAGTTGTTGAAGGGTTTATATGTCAGCTAGTTTGACAAACTTCTTAACACCCATCAGAATGGATATTCCATCTGATTGTATATCTAGAGAAAAGTAGGGATAATCAATGGTAATTGGATCTTGCACCCTCCATAAATACCCACTATCGTTTTTAAGAACATCAAGATATTCGTCGAAATTCATATTGGTCATATAGAATTTGTTTTCACCGGGCATCAGCATATATGGTTTCCCATTCTCGTCATACTGAGTCAGGTCTTCGTACTTATCTGGATGTTTGAGGTAATCATCCTCTACTTCTCTCCATTGTGGAATATCATCTTGAAGAAGTGATAATCCAAGCGCATAGCATAAACCTTTGTCAGCACGTTGTGCCCTGATATTTTCTATGTACAGGTATTTCGGATATTCACCCATGACAAAAAGAGTTACTGGACAGAGCCACATAGTGCTGTCGAATCCATCTAAGTTCACATTGTAAGTAGCACCACCGAAGAGACTTTGGTCTATCTGGTCGCAACGGAAGTATTCTGGGCCTTGTTCTAATTCCTCAATGAGTTCATTGCTTTTGATGACTTCCACTTCTACACGAGGATCACCACATCCCACAAACTCTAAAAGTTTATCTGCCCCAGCTACCATTGCCAGATTGGCATGCGCACCTTGCCATTCTGGCAGGTCAATATACCATCCTCCGGCATCTTCTCTATTGAAGGCAAGGTGAAAGCGATTCGTTTTATTACGAATTGCTTTTGCAACTCCCTTTGTATACTGTCCAATTACACCAGGATTCTTGATAATGTTTCCGAGCTTACTCATAATTAAATTTTTAAAAGTTAGTGATTTGTCATTAACAGAGTCTTACATACTCAACTTCTATGCGTAATAATTACGCAATAATCGTGCCAATTGGTAGATTATAAATATACTGCCAAAACGTCTTTTTTCTTATGTTGCAACGATATTTATTATAATCTCAAGTGAAATTGATGAATTATTTAATAAATTTGTGATATAAAAGTGTGAAATATGAGAATAAAATTGTATTTTTGCATCAATTATTATATACGAAAAGATGGAAGAGAGCTTGAAGACTGTTGATATGAAGGAGCTTGGCAGGCGATTTAAATTGATTCGTCAGCACCTAGGACTAACGCAAACGGAAGTGGCAAATCAACTTGGCACTTCCCAGTTAATGATATATCGCACGGAGAAAGGTGAAAGCATCCTTTCACCTCTTCTGCTGTCGACAATCCTTTTCTATTCCAAGTCTGTGTCTCTGGAAGCTTTGTTTTCCAAGAACTTCGACATTGAGGATGAAAAGGTCTTTGATAAGAACTATGCCCTGAACAGTATCGTGAAGGCGAAGCTTGGCATTCTCAGGGACGACATTCTCGCAAAACTACATGGTGTAGAAGATGATTTCAAGAAAGACTTAGACTCTGCTATAGAACTGTTGTAACTAATTATTTATAAATTATGGCAACTATAAACGTGTATCAACAATTCTTCAAAGGGGGATGTACCTTTAATGGAACTGAACGTCACGGAGTTTCGGTCCTCCTGATTTCCGATTCTGAAAACGGAACCATCAAATACGAGGTGGCCGTTAACTTCTTCCCACATCTTACCGATGATGACTATGCCGTCTCATACGATGCCTATCAGAGTAAGACTGTATATGAAGGTTCTGGAAGAAGATCACGGAAGAGGGAGAAGGAGTTGCTGGACGCTCTTCGTCCTATTGCTGATCAGTTGGCAGCAGAGACAGGTGGGGTCATCGATTGGGAGCATCCCCTGACTTCCGCGAGAACAGATTAGATATAGATTATAAAACATATTAATTCACACTTAAATATCAGACAATATCAGCTGTCAGGGTCCGAGTGCCGAAATCTGGAAAATTTCTACAATCGAAAGGACTGTCCTATTACTGAGGTTCTGATACAATGGGTAATGATGAAGTCAATCCTACCAATTGCCAGTCTTGACTTGGCGATTAAGGTTAGAGACCTTGGATTCCGGGAACCTGTGTTTGCTAAATACAGGGATGGTGTCCTTGATGAAGGAGGCTCAGCTTTTGAGGACTATAATAGTCTAAAGGAAAGTGATGTCGTCTCGGCACCTTCCTTGCAGGAGATTCAGGTGTGGCTAGGCAGACGCAAACGGATTGATGTCCTGGTCTATCGGGACGTATTCTTTGACCAGATAGGTGGGTATTATGCCGTTGTCATCAGAAGGAAGGATGGACTGATTCGTGAATCGAAAAGGGTTGTTTCCTCAAATCTTGCACTCGAAGCCGGTATCAAAGCGGCTGTGAGACTGTTGTGCAAGAAGAGGAGACGCAAATGAGAAGGGACTTATATTGTCTTAGTGGTAGTACACTGAAAGTGATAGCACTTGTTTCCATGACTATAGACCATGTGACCTATTATGTCATGGGTAACATCATGGGATTTCAGGACTCATGGCAGTATGATTGTCTGAGAGGTGCCGGGAGGGTGGCATTCCCAATCTTTGCCTTTCTTGTAGTTGAAGGCTACAGACACACACATAATTTGCAAAGGTATATGTCTTTATTGTTTGTGGGTGCCATCGTCTCTGAGATTCCCTGGCTTCTCTTGGGGCAATATGACAGTCATAACGTATTGTTTACCTTACTGTTCGGCCTGATTACAATCTCCATGACGGACACGGTTCCATTTAACTCGTGGTTGAAGGTCGTTCCTCTTTGTATTATAAGCCTTCTATCTGCATGGCTAAACACTGATTATTCATGGCACGGCATAGGCTTAATGATTGTATTTTTCCTTTTCAAAGATAACCCATTCCTATGTTTCCTCTTCGGTTTCCCTTTTCTTATGGAATATGGCATCATTGGAACGTCATGCGGGATATTCATCTGCCTTTGCTATAATGGAAGTAGAGGATTTATTAAAGGAGGATGGCTGAAATACGCCTTTTATCTTTATTACCCTTTACATCTGCTGGTGATATGTTGCTTCACATAATAGTCAGATGGTATCAGCTACCTGACAAAGTTCCAAAACTACAAAAATTCGGAAACTACATTGGGACGAACATAGAGGTTTTGCCTTTTTCTTTCTTTGTACAGACATCTAAACAAGGGGCTTTTTGCCGATTTTTTATAAAATATACAAATACTTTTTCAATTTCCACTTGTGTTACAAAAAAAAACACTAAATTTGTAGCAAAATAACTAAGAACGTAAAATGTAAAAGAAGAATCTTGATTTATTAGATAATGAAATTACCAATACTTATCGTAAAGTTCGACAATATAATAACGCCGCAGGAGATTCAGCAATTCCGTGGCGCTGTCATTGCGTCGCTCAATGAAAAGGACGTCCTGTTCCACAACCACAAAGAAGATGGCGTTTCCTACCATTACCCTCGCATACAATATAAGCGTATCCAACAGAAAGCCGCTATTGTCTGTGTCAAGGAAGGCATTAAGGCCATCGGCGAACTGTTTTATGCAGGCAACTATCATTATAAAATTGGAGAAAGAGATGTCGACATGTGTATTAAGGCCATTAACACTTTCGAAACCGATATTGACTTCTGTGAAGAGTCTATACATTACCGCTTGCTCAATTGGCTTCCGCTCAATTCTGAGAACTACAAGGGATACCAGACTATTGAGGGCATGGCCCAACGGATACTATTTTTAGAGGGAAAACTGATTGGCAACCTGTTAGCATTCTTTACCGAAATGGGATTCCGTGCTGAAAAGCAGATTGACCTGCATATTACTGACATTAAAGGTCAGCGTCTTGCCCATTACAAGGGAGTAAAGTTGATGGCATTTGATGTAGAGTTCAAAGCGAACCTCATTCTGCCGCAATATATCGGTATTGGCAAGAGTGCCAGCGTAGGATTTGGAACATTGACGAGAATAACTAACAAAAAGCAGGCAGAATAACATTTTGCCATTCAGATGAAAACGAACAAACAGAAGCTCTTTCTCCTTGGAGGTTACGATCTGGAGATGCTGACTATCAGGCAAATGCTTGAAGGCAGGGATGACAGTATCATAATGGACAAGCATTTGCAGTGGGACAATGCCCGCTTAAGTGCTTATCAAAATGTATTTCCCCATTCTGCGAGTTACGGCATATATGGTATAGAACTACAGGAAGACTGCCCCATTCCACCGAACTACCATCGGATTGACCATCACAATGATTGGGCAGACAAGCCAAGTTCTTTAGAACAGGTGGCAGTTGTTTTAGGAACAGAATTAAATCATTACCAGCAATTGGTTGCTGCTAATGATAAAGGTTATATACCTGCAATGAAGGCTCTCGGAGCGTCACAAGAAGAAATGGTTGACATTCGTAGAAAAGACAGAGCTGCTCAAGGTGTAACGGAAGAGGATGAGGTCTTGGCAGAGAAGTCGACGGCCGAACACTTACATATATATAAAGGTGTAACAGTGGTGAAAGCCTTTACATCGAGATTCTCCCCAATCTGCGACCGACTATATCCATACCAACGCCTATTGGTTTATACCGATGCAGAATGGATGTTTTATGGCGAGGGCAAGGCTGAGCTTGTCAGCCTTCTGGCCAATGACATCAGTCAGAAGAGGGTGTTTCATGGTGGTGGCGACAACGGCTACATTGGAGCGGTACAGAATGTATTCGGCCAAGCAGAGATAGAACAATTTGTAAACAAAATCATTAAGAGGTATGTGTACGCATAGTTATCACATTTTTATGTTTCCTTTCAGTCTTAAGGCGAAATGGAAACATGCAGACATCGACAAAATGCTGAAAAACGCATCTTGGGAAAGAAAGCAGTTCTTCTACAAGGACGGCGACTTTGCCAGCAATTTCTCTGAACAGGGCTATTTCTATGATTTCAGCTCTGGTGCTATGTTCGATGACCCAGTTTCGCTCAATCGTGTGCTGTCAACCTATCAGTTGCCAACGTCAGAGGGAGACACCTACACCATTAATATAAATAAATATGGCAGGAAACATTCATATACGCTCGCTGTCGATAAGATAGAGCTGAACATATACGATGAAAAGGCTGCCGTTCTGAGTTTTCATTTAAACAACGATAAGTACCAGGAGATTCAAGACATCTTGTATATCAACGATTATGGCAGGCGCATCTACCCCCAATTTCTGGCAAATGACGATAAAGGAAATATTAATTTGCAAGTAACTAAGAATATTTTCCTTGCCGACTCCATTTGCTTGAAGTTAGACAGAAAACTAGACTTAGAAGAAGATTTCTCATCATACGCCAATGCAAAGATTCTTCCCCATACGATGCCACGATATATCAATGGTTTATTACCTGATGCAATGCATGAATGCCGGTGGCTGCTTGACGACAGGATGTATGTGGTATCTTATTTTTCGAATCCTGACTTTGCCAGGCAGATGAGAGAGAAATATGGTACTGAGGGGAAATGGCTCGACAGAGAACGGCCCGAATGGTGGTGGTATCAGTATGTGTTTGTTGACAATGATGACCCCACATGTCAGGATGAGCAGATGTTCAAGAATCTGCTTTCTAGCGCTACCTATTCAAGATGGAACAATAAAGTTGGGGATATTGAATACCAGACATTCTATGGCATATCGAGATATTCATTCACATGTCTTGTCGGGAATGACTATATTGGATTATTGAGGATCACAAAGACAATGTACTATCGTATGGTCTCGTTAGTGCTGGCCCAGCGGGTGTTATCGCTATACTACTCGAGGGAAATCTCCGAAATATCAAAGAAATTGGATGAAGATAATTTGACTAACAAGGAACTTCGTGCCCGAGTGAACACCCTGAATCGCGATTACCTACGATTTGTAAACAACATATATTTCCGTGAAGTGACGCCTCAAGACCAGGGAATTGAGCTATACGACTTGATGCAGAAGCAGATGAACATCAAACGGGACGAGGAAGGTCTGAGCACAGAAGTGGAGCAACTTTATCATTATGTAACAATGGCAAATGACGAACAAAGAAACAAGGAAGCAAAAAGGCTTAGTATAATTGCGACTTTGTTTTTGGCGCCTACTTTTGCAACAGGAATCTGGGGCATGAATCTCAAAGAAGGTTTTCCTGCTAATTATTGGTATATCTTCTTCACTTTCATCGCATTAGTGTTGGCTATCATCATTATCATTCAACTCTTCAAGGGTAATAAATAGTAAGTAACATAAAAACATAATTGATATGATATTTAAAACCCAAAGCATAGCATTATGTACAAATTAGAAGTAAAACTCAAACAGCACCCCCCCCTGATCCATTTCCAGCATGACCAGGAGGGCGCCACCTTGCGAGCTTCGGAAGTCAAGCCGAAGTTGGACAAGTTTATTCTAACACAAATAGGAGGTGGTAATTATGAGAAAGGTAGAGCAGAGGCGAAGGCAAAAGGCTGGCTAGTAGGTAAAGGCGATCACCCTGCGTTGGATTATAAGATGCGAATAGAATTAGGAAATCTTTCTTCCAAGAATGAATATCTATTTGCCTCATATTTGAAAAGAGATAAAATTGGAGAACTAGAAAAGTTAGGAATAAAGGCAATTGGTAACACGACATTTTTTGCCCAGGAAAAAGAAAATGGGAAAATAAGGGAGAAAGAAGATTGGGATAAAATAGGAAAAAAGGGTCTTTTGTGGGATGATGTGTCTTTATGTATATTCTCATTGAATAACGATTTGATTTCTTGTTTACAAGGTAAAATAGCTAATTTCTTTATATGTACAAACTTTGGCACAAGAAGTGACAAGGGATTTGGTAGTTTTACGGTAGTCTCTATAAATGAAAAGACAGATAATGTCCCAAATACAGTAGAAAAGTATAAGGAGTCTTTTAAAACTTACTATGAATTCTGCTATAAACGTAAATCATCGAAGAACGTTTTTAGTGATATTAAAGATGATTATCAAAGATTAAAGTCAGGTACTAATTTTGGTAATTACAGAAAATCACTTTTGTTTTGCTATGCCGTCAAGAAAATGAAAAACAATCCACGGTGGGAGAAACGCCATTTCAAACAAACGATGTCTCCTGCTTTGCGAAATGCAGGATTGGTCTTAAAAGCTAATCGTAACAAGAACAACCAATTTAATGCACCAATTGCGGATTCAAATGGTTTACAAAACTGGCGAGATAATCCTGAGCCTTATAACTATGTTTACCTACGTGCTCTGCTTGGTCTTGCAGAAAACTTCGAATTCCAAATAAAAGGTGAATATGATAGAGTTGTTGTCAGCGTTGATGGTGGTGACATAAAACGTTTTCAATCTCCTTTGTTTTTTAAGGTGATTGATAATGACATTTACCTATTAGGAAACGAACCTCATGACATATTTGATAAAAAGTTCAATTTCACATATAAGGTCAAAAAAGAAAAAATAGAGAGAACATTGCCAATAAGTGGTGATGCGTTGTTGACACCATCAGAACAAGACTTTTCTTTAGCAGATTTTCTTCGATATGCCATCTTCGAAGCGGATAAAGAGTTAAGATTAGATTATCAAATGTTGTTTTAACTATATATGAAATACATTGCATTAACATTAGGTCCTATCACAAGGACAATAGAAATGGCAGAGAATACTCGTAGCCTTTGGGCTGCTAGTTATCTGTTCTCATACTTAGGAAAACAGATTATTCAACCTTTTAAAGAAAGAAAATTTCTGTTGCCTTATATCTCAAATGAGATGTTTGAAAAGTCATTTAAGGGAGCTGGAGTTTTCCCTGATCGTTACATCTTTAAAGCTGAAACTATATCAGGTAAAGATGACTTCGATGCTTTAACCGAACGTGTGGAAACTGTAATCCATGAATTGGCTGCTAGCATTGGTAAAGTTATTAGATATGATGATCGAGAAATAGAGACATATCTGAAGAAATTTTTTAAAGTATATTTTTTTGAGAAAGATTTCAAAGCCGAAAATGAAAAGGACATAAAGAAAGCATGCGAGAAGTCGCTTGCTCTGCTAGAGATGCAGGATTCTGTCGTGCCAAAAGTCAATGATTCCATGCTATTCCTGAATAGCTTTTTTGACAGAGTTACGAATTCCTTTTTGGCCAAAGATGCTGGGTTGGAAGATGGATTCCAGACAATTGTGAAAATATCTTCTGGGGACGATGTGGAAACTCCGAAGCATCCTTATCAGCGCTATGTGGCTATTGTTAAAGCTGATGGTGACTCTATGGGAAAAGCCTTTGAAAACGTTTCTGACTCTAACAAACTTAGTCAGGCTTTGTTTGAATTCAATAAGGAGGCTGTAAAAGCGATTCATGCATATAATGGCCTTCCTGTTTATATAGGAGGCGACGATTTATTGTTTTTTGCTCCTGTGTACACAACAGTTAAGGAGAAGGAATCTGCCAAGCAGTCCTCGTTGTTTTCTCTATTGCAGGAATTGGATAATAAATTCCATAGCTGCATAAAAGAAACGGAACTGGAAGAACAACCGACTCTATCATTTGGTGTTTCAATTACATACTATAAATATCCAATGTTTGAGGCTTTGAAGTTGGCGGATAGTTTGCTGGGAAAAGCTAAAGCAGGAGATTCTAAAAATCCTAAGAACAACATTGTATTCTCCATTCAGAAACATAGCGGACAGACTAGGGCTGCACTACTTCATAAGGGCAATGAATCAACACTATTGAAATTTAATACCCTTATAAATGACTTTATGGTCACAATAAATGAAGAGGAGAAAGAACATGGGAAAGAAGTGGATAAGAAAGATGACGAAAGAAAGTCAGACGGAAAGAAAGTGTTGGCTTCAGTTATGCATGGTCTTAGAGAAAAAGAGCAGCTATTAACCATTGCATTAGAACAAGAATCTATGCTTGGCAATTTCTTTGACAACAATTATGATGAGCCCATACATAAGAAATATATAAAATTCTTTACGGATTTAAAGGAATTTTTATGGGCTTCCTATCAGGAGTTTTCTGAATCAGATAAACTCTGTAGATTAGAAGACAGCCTTCCTAAAAACATGATGATTAAGGATATTCATTCTGATAAATGGATTGCTACTCCAGAAAAGGCTGCTATAGAGACTGCATATAATGCACTACAGTTTGTACATTTGATAAACCAAAGAAATGATGAACGAGATGAGAATTTATAAAGTAACATTGGAACCAGAAGATTGGTTTTTCTTCGGAGGTGGAAGTACATTTGATAATGGAACAAAGACCTCATATATTGCCCATTCCATGCTATTACCTCAGCAGACGGCATTACTAGGAATGATCAGATATCAATTGCTCAAGCAACACAACTTATTGTTTGGGCAAGGAGGTAGCCCGGAAATGAGTGAAGTAAAGAAACTTATTGGTGAGAAGAGCTTTATTATGAAGGATAACAGTCAACATGCCTATGGAGACATCCTCGGAATTTCACCTGTATTTCTTGAAGAGTATAATATTCAGAATAAACAGGCTGTCCGCAAACTGTTTCCATTGTCTTTGACTAATTCATATAGTTTGTCTTTTAATGATAATGTAAGGGTCTATATGACAGATAGAGAGAAAAAGCTGCTCATAGACGATAATGATTCATTTAATGCCAAGAAGTATGACAACTATATGAAGTATAGCGATAAAGATGGGCAATCAATATTGACTACAGATATCTTTGAAAGAAGAATGCAAATTGGTATAACTAAGAATACGGACTATAAAACAGAGGAGGGAGAAGACGAAGGTAATTTCTTTAAACATGAAATGGTTAGGTTTCGCAAAGACAAAGTTAAGAATACGTCCTTTCGTTTTGCGTTTTATGTAAAGCTAAGCAGCAATGATCTAAAGACCGATTTCGTGTTCTTAGGTGCAGAACGCTCTTGTTTTAACATGATGGTAAGCCTCGAAGAAGGTACCGATTTGAAACAAATATTCTTGGAAGACACCCCCTCACCATCCAAAACTAAAGAGTCTATAGAGATATTAAGTCCAACCTATGTAGAAGATATTGAAACATTGGAAAGTCTTTGTGATTTTCATTGGAGCTACATTACTTCATTTCGTAATTTAACATATAATAAAGATGGCAAGGGAAAGTTGAACTCTGGAAATGTAAGCTATAACAGAGGAGCAACGAGCTATAATATGTTGTGTGCAGGCACGGTCTTGTTCTTTGACGAATCAAAAAGAAATAATATCGAGGAGTTACTGAACGATGAGCACCTCCAATCAATAGGCTATAACTATTTCAATTCGATGAATAATAATAAAACAAAATAAATATGAAAGCAAAATTCTTTACAATTGAAGTCCTCAGCAGTTTGCATGTAGGCAATGGTGAAATCAACTACGGTTTGATTGATAATCTTATTCAGCGCGATCCTATTACGGAGTTGCCCAACATTAATTCTTCCAGCCTGAAGGGCGCTTTAAGAGAATACTTTAAGTATGTAAAAGAGACAAGCAAGAAAGATAATAGTTCTTGGAGTGTTGTCTCTATTTTCGGAAGTGACCCTAATGATAAAAAGAATCGCAAGCAGGGGAGTGTTCGCTTTTTTGAGGCAGAGTTGGTTGCAATTCCTGTTCGTAACGATGAAAAGCCCTATATAATGGTTACATCAGAACAAACGCTGAAAGGTCTCGAAGAAAGAATCCAAAGATTTGAATTGGATGTGCCCAATAATTTAAAAGAATTAATTGGCAATCCTATAGTAGAAAAAGAGTATAGAAAATTTAAAGAATTGTGTTCTGACGAGGAATTGCCGGTAATCTCACGAAACAATCTTGAGAGCGGTCAGAGTGCTAATTTGTGGTATGAGCAGGTATTACCCAAACACTCGGTACTTGTGTTTGCCATAATGGGAGAGGAAAACGATACTGCTTTCAAGGATTTCTGTTCAGAATTGAATGGTGCCATGGTGCAGATTGGAGCTAATGCTACTATAGGATATGGTATTTGCATAATAAAAGAAATAGCTTAATCAGGAAGGAGAATTAACATGAAAATAGATTCATTATTAATAAAAAAAGCCGATGATGCCATTAAAAAGGCTGGCATTGTTAATAAAGAAGGGCAATATGATAAAGTATTCAAAGGCTACGTCTCATCATTTGGAGCTTCCATTGCTCAAGCAGGATTGATTCCTACAATCATTTTCTTTGAAGCCAAGAGCGAACAGGCAAAGGAACGTCCAAAGTTGGTTGATGCTCTTATGTTTTTATTGGATAGTAATTGTCAGGATGAGACTCTTGCTCAAAGTCTGTTAAGAATGAGGGCTGAAAATGAAAAAGACGTTTATGAGAGAGAAGAGAAGCTGCTCTTGAAAAAGGTTACAGAAGCAATGGTTGCTATCAAATTAGCGCTGAGATTGTACAAAGTAAAGGAATAAATAATTAATGAAGATGAATAAGCAACATGCAAACTTGGGCCTTTTTTTCCAAAGGGGCTATTTTGATGATCTTAAGATAGACACCTTAGGAAATAAAAATGCTCAAAAGAAATATTTTGACGATAAAAATAAAGAACTAATTGAGTCGTCCAAAATAAACATTCTTGGAGGACTGATGGTAGATACTCTGACTTTAAACCTAAAGACTGTTTATCCCGGTCTTATAACAGGCATTGGCATGGCTCATGCTACAGGAATGGAAGGTGAGGGGAAATTAGGAATGGCCTTTGACTATACTTCAGGCCTGCCATACATCCCAGGTTCATCTGTTAAAGGTTTGTTAAGAAGCATGTTCCCAATACTCCCTCCTAATAAGCCAAAGCATAAAATCGATAAGAAAACTATAGATCTGTTGCCTGAGAAAGCACAGTATATTAGGGATATATGGAATAATCAAATAGTGAACAGGTGGAATAAAAGCCATACGGCAGATTTGAAAATAACGGGGCTTGAAGAAAGCGAAATCGACGAGCTTGCAAAGATTATCTTTGAAGGGAAACACGGTGAATCATATATGTCTATTTACAAACGTGACATATTCTTCAATGCAGAGATTAGGGGAGACTATAGAGAAAAGGGATTCTTGGACTTTGACTACATCACTCCTCATAAAGAAGCATTGAAAGAACCAACTCCAATAAAATTCCTTAAGATATTGCCAAATGTAGAATTTGTCTTTAGTTTTAAATTGCATGATAATACCCTTTTTTCAAAAAAGATGATTCCTGCTGCGGCTAAACTATGGCTTTTCCAAGAAATACTTACTACTGTCGGTATCGGAGCTAAGACAAATGTTGGATATGGGCAGTTAAAAGAGGTGAAATAAGGTATGGCAAAGACGATAGTAAATATCATCACGGAGGACAATCCGATTCCTGCCTATCTCTTCATCAAGGAGATGTATCAAGATGGAGACCGCCTGATGTATATCTCGGCCAAGGATACGGAAGACGATCTCGACGCGCTGTCGGAACTGTTCAATGTTCCGGCATCGCTCATCGAGGAGATAGTATTGAAACACGATACTGACGAATTAGCATACGAGAAGATTTGTCGCACCGTGTTGAACCATCTGAAAAAGGATAGGCATTATTGTGTAAATTTGGCTGGAGGTACTCGTTATATGGCACTGGCCGTGCAGCAGGTGTTTGAGAAATTCGATTCGGAATTCTTCTATGTTCAGTTGGAAGATAATCTCATTGTGAAATCCATCTTCAATGACAACATCTACAACAACGATGACCAACTCTTTCCTATCCGACATAGGATGACGATTACAGAATATCTGCGTGCCCACGAAATCTTACATGACCTCAATGAAGACATTCATTGTCCTATCCGTTCAGAAGCGGAAACGAGCCACATCTTTAAACTTTTCTCCAAACAGATGCTGCCAGGGCAGGATTATGAGACGATGGAACGACTTCGAACCTACTACAGGAAAAGAAAGCGCGTGCAAATAAAGACCATAGAGACTTCGGGTAGTTTTGGCAGTCCGTCAGTTCCAGGTTTGTCACGTTTACTCTATGACATTGAGTTCGTACCAAAGACGAAAGGTGTGCTGAACCATGATGAATTAGAATACCTGACGGGCGGTTGGTTTGAAGAATACGTCTATTATCTGGTGAAGAAATATGTCAAGCCTCAGGATATTGCCATCGGAGTGACTATTTCAAGAAGAGGGGTAAGACATAACAATGAACTTGATGTGGTCTTTACGAGAGGTAATAAACTGTTTGTAATAGAGTGCAAGACTGGGGTGCAGACAGAGCGGATTTTCAACGAAATAGTCTATAAAGCCTGTGCTATCAGCGAGGCATTGTTAGGTGTATCATGCAGCCCTTACATCTTTTCCCTGAAAAAAGACGATAATGGCATACTTAAGCGTATAGCTGAGAATATGGGAATCACATTCGTTGACAACGATATTCTCACCAATCAGCGTAAAATGCAGTTGGCAATGGCGAAAATCAATATTCAAGCAAAAGACAATAAACAATAATATACAAAAAGCATCTGTCATAATGGTCACCCAATTTAATATCCTCTGTCAGGAATCCACACTCTACAAAGCGTGGAACATAGTCAAGTCGAAAGGCTCGGCAGGGGGTATTGACGGGGTTACAATAGAGGAGTTTAATAAGGGGAAAATAAGCCATATCAAGCAATTAAGAGAAGATTTGTTGAATGGAACGTGGAAACCTCAGCCATATCTTCAAATAGCTATTCCCAAGACCAAAGATCCAAGTGAAAAACGTATCTTAGGGATGGCTGTTGTGAGAGACAAAATCGTGCAACAATCCATCCGAAGTATTATCGAACCACGTTTCGAGCGTCTCTTCCTGCCTAACAGTTATGCTTACCGTCCCGGCAAAGGAGCATTGAAAACTATAAAATATATTGTCAAGCAATGCGGCAGTAAAGATTATCAATTTGCCCTAAGATTGGATGTAGATAATTTCTTTGATGAAATAGACCATGATGTCTTACAGCAGCGACTGACTGCTATTGGTATTGAAAATGAAATTATCCGTTTAATCATGCTTTCCATCAAGATGGGAAGAGTAAAACAATCGGGTATATGGACGGAGCCAACGAAAGGGATACCCCAGGGAGCCGTACTCTCTCCTTTATTGGCAAACCTGTATCTGCACTCCTTTGACCAATTTGCTGTGAGCAAAGGCTTACCCTATGCCCGTTATGGTGATGACTCTTTCATCCTTTGTAAGACAGAGGAGCAAGCCAATGAGATAAAAGAAAAAGCCCAGAAATATCTGGGTTCAAAATTAAAGTTGTCTTTGAACGCTCCTGCCTGTACTGCAATATCAGAAGGTTTCGATTTCCTTGGTGTAACTATTAAAGGTCAGAAGGTCTTTATTACCGAAAAGAAAAAGGAGGAACTGGCGGGAAGAATCCTTGGATTTTTCTTTGGTGCGGATGGATTAATCCCCAAAAGTCAAAAGTCATGGGACGGTTTCCGCAACTATTATGCAAAACTCCTACCACAAGATGACCTCGAATTTTTTGATGCAACTTTGGTAAAAAGAATCCTTTTTGCCATTGAGAATTCTGATGCCTTTAAGAGTAAGAATTTCTTAATGACGTCACTAAGTAATATTCGGTTTCTTTCCAAACAATATAACAAGCAGCAGAAACAGCATACAGAAGAAATAATCGGTTTCTATCTGAATAACAAAAGTAAAGACAAACAGGTATCTGATGAGAAGATAAATCGTAAAATCATACAAGAGAGAAAGAAGGAATATCGAAAACTTGAAAGTGAAGCAAGTGGATTGCTTGTCAATAAACCTGGCACTTTTATTGGTCTGACCACACGAGGAGTTACTGTAACCTATAAAGGAAAAGTAATTGCTCAGCATCATAAAGACAATCTTTCCCAGATTGTTATCACAGGACAGGGTGTAAGTCTATCTTCCAACTTAATAGACTATTGTCTATCAAATAAGATCCCCATTGATTTCTTTGACCATCAGGGCAATCACCTTGGAGCGGTCATTACAGCAAAATTCATTCAAACATCTTTATGGAAGAAGCAAGTGGATGCAGGAGAGACGATACGGAACACTATTGCATTAGCTATTATTACAGGGAAAATAAAGAATCAACATAGCCTTCTGAAGTATTTTCATAAATATCATAAGAATCATTATCCTAATCTGACGGAAAAGATGAAGAATATGGACGAAGGAGTAAAGGCATTTAAACTGTGGAAGAAGTCGGCTAAGACCACTAATGGTGATTTCATGCAAAAGCTGATAGGACATGAAGCTCAAATTGCTATCCGCTATTGGGACTATATTAGAGAACTATTCTCTGATGATGACATTGGTTTTGAGAGGCGTGAGCATCAGGGTGCAGCAGATGTTGTTAATTCAATGCTTAATTATGGATATGCAATTTTATATGCAAGAGTGTGGCAAGCCTTGCTGGCAGCAAAGCTCAACCCCTTCGACAGCATCATTCATGCACGCCAAGAGGGCAAACCCACGCTGGTCTATGACATGGTGGAGATATTCCGCAGTCAGGTGGTTGACCGCATCGTTATCAGTCTGATTCAAAAAGGGCAGGACCTCGAAGTGCGCAATGGACTTCTGACAGACACGACCCGCCAGCTGTTGGTAAAATCAGTGATGGAGCGGCTGGCACGATACGAGAAATATCAGGGTGAAGAATTGAAGATGGAGCAGATTATCCTCCGGCAAGCCAAACTATTGGCCAAGGCATTCGAGGAAAATGCCACTTTCAAACCATACGTGGCGAAGTGGTAACTGCTATATATATTAATAAGGTATAAGATGAGACGGAAACATTTCTACGTAGTGACCTACGACATCAGCGACGACAAACGACGCTATCAGGTAGTAAAACTGATGGAGTCCATTGGCACGAGGATGAACTATAGTGTCTTTGAGTGTATGCTCACCGACATTCAATATAAGAACATGTGCAAGCGTCTGGCAAAACTTGTCGTCAGGAAAGAGGACTGGGTAAACATCTATCCGCTCTGCACAGAATGCTATGCCCGCATAGAATACATCCCCCCTGTCAAGAAGAAGGAGCCTGTGAAAATCGCGGTAGTTTAACTGGCATTTCATCGTTCTTTGACTTATTGAAACAAATCCTAAAGGGCAAAATCATTTGCGAAAAATGAGATTTCCGCAAAAGCCTTATTATGAGCACTTTGAGCAAATCTTGACAAAACGGCATGCTGTTTATTCTTCGAAAATGAAGTAAAAAGGCAAAATGCTTGCGAGATTTGCGAAAAATGAGTAATTTTGCAACCGATGAAATCAAGCAAAATCGGGTGCGATTTTCGCAAGAGCCTCTTTGCATGGCGATAGGCTTCATCATTTGCGAAAAATTTGAGGAGACTATTGTACTGGTAATCAGCAGATTGTAAAATAGAGGCGGTTAAAACTCCGGCATTTGACTCTGAAAATTATAGGCATTTGCGAAAAATTGGCTGATAAGGCTTTAAGTGATTGAGAATAAAGGTCGTAAGAAAGATAGACAAGAAGAACAGATAACTGAAACCCTAGTAAATAAGACTGTTCTATCTTCATTCCATTAGAATAAGGATTAAGACTATACACAATTGTGCATTTTATTGCCTTCAACACGTTCTATCTTCATTCCATTAGAATAAGGATTAAGACTTTTTTAAAATTTTTTTCATAATGAGTATTAATTAATGTTCTATCTTCATTCCATTAGAATAAGGATTAAGACTCGAGAAAGCAATATTGGAATAGCCAAGCTTCTGAATTTGTTCTATCTTCATTCCATTAGAATAAGGATTAAGACCCGCAAAGAATTCTTGTCTTTTTCATTTTTTTAATGTTCTATCTTCATTCCATTAGAATAAGGATTAAGACACTTTACTTGGCGGATTTTATTGGTTAATAATTTTGGTTCTATCTTCATTCCATTAGAATAAGGATTAAGACTTGTTATACGGATTACTGTTACACAAGCTATTGCGTTCTATCTTCATTCCATTAGAATAAGGATTAAGACAGATTACAGATTCCCATATTTTTTATTTTTTAACACGTTCTATCTTCATTCCATTAGAATAAGGATTAAGACAAAAATTTTCCCATAAAACTAATTTTATTATTTTGTGTTCTATCTTCATTCCATTAGAATAAGGATTAAGACTTTCCATAATAATTTTTTTTTAATTTGTTTCTGTTCTATCTTCATTCCATTAGAATAAGGATTAAGACATGATAATTGCCCAAAGGTAACTGATGAAAGAAAAGTTCTATCTTCATTCCATTAGAATAAGGATTAAGACGATGCCCA
>ODAI010015410.1_pt1 | contig 32510 bp, 33 predicted proteins | sample 1539321 | NCBI WGS metagenome assembly ODAI01 (sample SAMN02144231, study PRJEB22623) | gut metagenome | biome: sheep rumen | host: Ovis aries | place: New Zealand
CTGCTTTTTGCTCGAAGCAGTGTACCGCGTAAATAAATACCAATAACAGCACGGTTGTTATCCAAAACTTTTTACGAAAAATCAGCGGCTTTCTTTTGCGGTAAAACATAAAAACCCCCCTCGTATATTGTATACAGGGGGTGTTCTTTAGTGATTTAAATTTATTTTTTATCTTCCGTATTATCTTGCTCTGCTTCTTTTTCCTCTGTTTCTTCTGCGGAGCAGCCTTTACAATCGTCGCAATCAAGGTCGCAATTTTCGAAGTCATCATCGGAAAACAGCTTTGAAAAATCAAATTCAAGGAGCTGACCGCAATTCGGACATTCAATTTCGCCCTCAAGCAAAACATCCTCGGAAACATTTATTTTTTCGCCGCAAGAATCGCAGGTTACTTCATAGAAGGGAGTTTCTTCATCATCAAAGTCATCGGAATCGTCATATCTGTCCGCGTCATCCTGATAATCTTCATCATATATCTCGGATTCAACGTCTGCCAAATCCTGATCGATTTCATCAACCTGTTCGCTCAATTCATCATAAAGATCTTCCATGTCGGTAAGGTCATAAGCTATATCATCAAGTAAATCAACAATAGCGTTAATAAGTTTAACCTCAGGCTTTGATTCATCAAGATTCAAACCCTCCGCAAGGCCTTTAATGTAAGCGATTTTTTCGGTAATGTTCATATAGTTACTCCCGCAGATTAAGCTCTGCCCATATATTCGCCGGTTCTTGTGTCAATCTGGATTACTTCACCCTCGTCAATGAAGAGAGGAACCTTAATCTCCGCGCCTGTTTCAAGAGTAGCGGGCTTTGTGGCGTTTGTTGCGGTATCACCCTTAAAACCGGGGTCTGTCTTTGTAATCTTAAGCTCTACAAAGTTAGGCGGCTCTACGCCGAATACATTGCCTTTGTATGAAAGAACTTTGCATACCATGTTCTCTTTAACAAACTTGAAGTTGTCGCCGAGTACATTCTTGTTGATGGGAAGCTGCTCCCAGGTTTCAGTATCCATGAAGTAATAAAGGTCGCCGTCTGAATAGCTGTACTCCATATCCTTTCTCTCAATAAAAGCGGTAGGATACTTATCGTTAGGGTTAAAGGTTTTTTCAACAACCGCGCCTGTAATAACATTTCTGATTTTTGTTCTTACAAATGCGGCACCCTTACCCGGCTTTACGTGCTGGAATTCGATGATTGATACAACCTGACCGTCCATTTCAAATGTAACGCCGTTTCTGAAATCACCTGCTGAAATCATTGTAATTACCTCCTGATATTTCTTGTACAGCATTATAAATTGCGCTGTACTTCCATTAGAATACATTATACATAATTTTGATATAAATTGCAAGTACTAAATAACAATAAGCTCCTTCGGAAGCGAAACAAAATTGTAGTACCCTTCCGAAGTAACGGCAAGCATATCCTCAATACGCACGCCGAATTTATTTGGAAGATAAATCCCCGGCTCGTCTGTTATTACCATTCCCGCTTTCAATACAGCTTCGCTTTTTGATGAAACAAAAGGCTGTTCGTGAATATCAAGCCCTACTCCGTGTCCTGTGGAATGACCAAAAAATTCTCCGTAGCCTGCCTTTGAAATAATATCCCTTGCGGTGAGGTCAACCTCGCTGCACCTTACACCGGGCTGCACCTTTTCAAGAGCCTCAAGCTGGGCTTTAAGGACAATTTCATATATGCTTTTCATTTCATCGGTTGCGTTTCCTATCGCAACTGTCCTTGTAGTGTCGCTGTGATACCCTTCGTATACCGCGCCGAAATCACAGGTAAAGAAATCTCCGCGTGACACAACATCATCGCTTGGTACTCCGTGCGGTAAGGAAGTCTTTTTGCCTGTGATGGTTATTAAATCAAAGGAAATGTCCTCAGCGCCGTAAATCTTCATTTTATATTCAAGATAAGCGGCAAGCTCCCTTTCACGAACACCGGGCTTTAAAATATCAAGCATATCAAGATACGCTTTTTCGGAAATGTCCTGAGCCGTTTGGATTTTGCCGAACTCGTCCTTTGACTTGATAATACGGATTGATTCAATATGTTTATCAAGGTTACCGTCGCAGACACAATCAACATCAATAATATTTAAATTTCTTTTAAAGAAGTTTAATCTGCTGACTGTTATATATAAGCTCTCAAAATGCAAAGATTTTATATTTTCCTTCTCAACAAGCTCTTTAACACTGCCGCTTAACTGTGAAAAACAAATCACATCGCACGAGGCTTTGCTTTGAGCAGCTTCATGATAGCGAAAATCCACAAGCAAAACGGCATTATTACGCGATATAAACATACAGCCTTCGCTGTGAAAAAAACCGCTGAAATAACCGATGTTAACTTCGTTTGTGAGCAATATTGCTTCGTTGGGGCTTTTAAGGAAAGAACGCAGTTCTTTTATTCTTTTTTCGAATAATTCATTCATTCGACCATATCCTTTAAAGCTTCAACGGCAAGAAAATAACCTGTCTTACCAAACCCGGCGATTTGACCTACGCACACGGGAGCTATCACCGAGGTATGACGGAATTCCTCACGCGCGTGAATGTTTGACATATGCACCTCAATAAACGGTACGCTGCCGTTTACACAGGCAATAGCGTCGCGCAAAGCGTAGCTGTAATGAGTAAGCGCGCCGGCATTTAAAATAACAGCGCAATACTCACCCATGCAGGAATGAATTTTGTCAATAAGTCTTCCCTCGTGATTGGACTGGTAAACATCAGCCTCAAAGCCGTTTTGATTTGCGTAATCTATAATTTGGATTTCAATATCATCGGCTGTTTCAAAGCCGTACACGCCTTTTTCGCGAACGCCGACCATGTTTAGATTAGGACCGAGCAAAAAAAGAATTTTACGCATAATATCACCTATCGTAAGTTTAAATAAAAAGCGGACAGAAACCTCTGTCCGCCTGCTTTATTACCTGTATTTGCGTTTGCGAGCTGCTTCGGATTTCTTCTTACGCTTTACAGAGGGCTTTTCGTAAGCTTCTCTCTTGCGTACCTCAGCAATAACGCCAGCTCTGGCACACTGCTTTTTGAATCTTCTTAAAGCACTTTCAAGAGATTCATTCTCTTTGAGTCTGATTTCTGCCATCTATCTTCCCTCCCATCTGCCAAACGGCATGGGTAATTTGCATAATTTGCTTTGTTATTATACATTAAAACGAGATTATTGTCAATAGATTTGTAGAAATTTAGAAAATTTTTTATTATTATAAACAAATTAATTAGTTTATTCAATAATTAAGGCTTTACAACAATGTTTACGAGTTTTTTGGGAACCGCAATTTCCTTTATAATATTCATTCCGTTAACAGCTTCCTTAACCTTCTCGTCAGCCTTGGCAAGCTCAAGCATTTCTGCCTTGTCCGCGCCGACGGGAATATTGAGCTTTGCCTTAATTCTGCCGTTAACCTGCACTACAATTTCCACTGTTTCATCTACACATTTCGCTTCATCGTACTTTGGCCACTGCGCTTCGGCAAGTATGCCGTCGCCGAGTGAGCACGCTTCATAAACCTCCTCGGTAACATGAGGAGCAAAGGGGTTGAGCAAAATTGAGAAAATTCTCAGCTCTTCCCTGTTTATGCTCTTAACGGTTGAAATATCGTTTATCAAAGCCATTAATGCGGCAATTGCGGTGTTGAATTTAATGTTCTCAATATCGTCGCCGACCTTTTTAATGGTCTTATGGAACGCGCTTTCAAGCTCGGGACGAACAGCGTCGCCGTCAACAAGAATATTTTGCAAATTCCAGTAACGTTCAATGAAACGGCGGCAGCCGCGTATGCTTGCCTGACTCCATGGAGCGGCTTTTTCAAAGTCGCCGATAAACATTTCATAAAGACGCATTGTGTCAGCGCCGTATTCGTTAACGATGTCATCGGGATTGACAACGTTTCCTCTGGATTTACTCATCTTCTCGCCGTTTTCACCCAAAATCATACCGTGCGAGGTACGCTTCGCGTAAGGTTCGGGAGTAGGAACCACGCCGATGTCATAGAGGAACTTATGCCAGAAACGGCTGTAAAGAAGATGAAGCGTTGTGTGCTCCATCCCGCCGTTATACCAGTCAACGGGAGACCAGTATTCAAGCGCTTCCTTTGAAGCAAGAGCGTCATTGTTATGCGGATCCATGTATCTGAGGAAATACCATGATGAACCTGCCCACTGAGGCATGGTGTCTGTTTCACGCTGAGCCTTACCGCCGCACTTGGGACAGACGGTGTTAATCCAGTCAGTCATATTTGCAAGAGGTGATTCACCGTTGTCAGTCGGTTCATATGATTCAACCATCGGCAGTTTGAGCGGAAGCTCACTTTCGTCAATCGGCACATATCCGCATTTGCTGCAGTGAACAATCGGAATAGGCTCGCCCCAGTAACGCTGACGTGAAAAGACCCAGTCGCGTAACTTATAGTTAACCTTTGAATGGCCCTTGCCTTCGCTTGTAAGCCAGTCGATTATTTTAACCTTAGCCTCATCAACGCTTAAACCGTCAAGCATTCCCGAATTAACCATAATTCCCGTAGCACAGTCTGTGAACGCTTCCTGCTCAACGTTTCCGCCCTTAACAACCTCAATGATGGGAAGGTTAAACTTCTTTGCGAATTCCCAGTCACGGGTATCATGCGCGGGAACAGCCATAATCGCGCCGGTTCCGTAGGAAACAAGAACATAGTCCGAAATGAAAATAGGTATTTCTTTATTGTTAACGGGATTAATTGCCTTAACACCGTCAATCAGCACGCCTGTTTTGTCCTTTGCTACCTCTGTACGCTCAAAATCGGACTTTCTTGCGGCAGCTTCCCGGTATGCTCTGATTTCATCCATATTGCCAAGCTTGTCCGCCCACTTATCAATAAGCGGATGCTCGGGTGAGATAACCATGTATGTAGCTCCGTAAAGCGTGTCGGCTCTGGTGGTGTAGATTTTAAGAGTATCGCCCGTTGTGGTTTCAAAATCAACCTCAGCGCCGGTACTTCTGCCGATCCAATTTTTTTGCTGAGCCTTTACACGTTCAGGATAATTTACCAAATCAAGGTCATTAATAAGTCTGTCGGCATATTCGGTAATTTTGAGCATCCACTGGCTTTTAACCTTGTGAACAACCTCGCTGCCGCAGCGTTCGCAAACGCCGTTAACAACCTCCTCGTTAGCCAAAACGCACTTACATGAGGTGCACCAGTTAACATTCATCTCTTTTTTATAAGCGAGTCCCTTTTTAAAGAGCTGAATAAAAATCCACTGAGTCCACTTGTAATAGTCCGGGTCTGTTGTATTGATTTCGCGGCTCCAGTCAAAGGAAATACCAAGTGACTGAATTTGCTTTTTAAAACGGGCAATATTATTTTTTGTTACAATTTCGGGATGAATATGGTTCTTGATGGCGTAGTTTTCGGTAGGAAGACCAAAAGCGTCCCAACCGATAGGATAAAGCACGTTAAATCCCTCAAGTCTGCGCTTTCTTGCAACGGTATCAAGAGCCGTGTACGGACGCGGATGTCCTACATGAAGACCTTGTCCCGAAGGATAAGGAAATTCAATAAGAGCGTAAAACTTTTTCTTTTCGCTTTTTTCATCAGCGTGAAAGACGCCCTTTTCTTCCCAAATCTCCTGCCATTTGGGTTCAACTGCTTTGTGGTTGTATTTCATATTATTCCCTCCGGATAATCTTATTTTACTTAATCAACAATACCTGTAAGGTCTACGGGCTTACCGTCCTGCCAAAGTCTGTCAAGGTCATAAAACTGCCTTGCTTCCTCCGAGAATACGTTAACTATTACATCAACATAATCCAGAAGAATCCAGGTGTCGGAACGATGTCCTTCAATGTGGCTGACCGAAATTCCCGCCTTATCGAGCTGATACTCAACCTCGTCGGCAAGCGCCTTGACATGTGTTGAGCTGTTGCCTGTGGCTATTACCATATAATCCGCCAAAACGGATATATCGCTTATTTCAATGACCTGAATTTCAAGTCCTATTTTGCCGCTGATTGCTTTTGCCGCTAAAACGGCGGTTTCATAAGAAGTCATCCTTCTGTCCTCTCTTTATTTAAAACAATGTAGTTGTATGCGTGCACTTCATCGGGATGAATGGCTATTTCTTTTGACGAAAGATTTTCAAAGGTGTATTGAAAGCTGAAAATCATTGCTTCCTCAAGGCTTTTACGGGATTTTTCGCGCATGATTTCAACACCGTTGTATTCCCTGCCCTTTGCCGTATAATCCGCGATATATATAATTTTTTCCAAAAGGCTCATATTGGCTCTGCCTGTCGTATGATATCTGACGGCATTGATAATATCCGAATCATTTATACCGAGATTTGTCTGAATATAAACGCTTCCGCTTATGCTGTGCCAGAGCTTTGGAGCGTTTTTTTGAACGTCGTCTAAAATTATACCACCGTCGGATATAATTTTCAACTGTTCATCCTTGGGTATTTCCTTTGTAATGTCATGAAGTATTCCGGCTGTATATGCCTTTTCAATATCCGCCCCGTAAATCTTCGCAAGCTCTACAGCTTCTTTTGCAACATTTACGCTGTGTTCATAACGGTAATCGCCCATCATTTTACGAATAATTGACTTGTAATCTGTGTTCGTCATAATATCTCCAAACAGTTACTTGTTTTTCTTTGCCTTCGGAAGCACAATAACGGGTTCATCCGGATTCGGTCTGTAAAGTACAAATTTTGAGCCTATAACCTGAACAACGTCAGCGCCGCATTTTTCGGCAAGTATATCAGCCGCTTCACGTGATGAATATGAGCTTGTCTCAAGCACCTTGCCCTTAATTAACTCCCTTGCGGTAAGCGCGGTGTCGGCCTGCATAATGATATTTTCGGTTATTTCGCCCTTGCCTATTATTAATATGGTATCAAAAGTGTTCGCCATTCCGCGCAAAAACGCTCTTTGTTTGCTTGTCAACATATGTTACCCCTTATTTTTAAAGTGTTTTTCAAGCTCTGCCTGAAGCTTTCTTAATGCTTTTCCCCTGTGACTCACCTTGTCTTTTTCATCAGCCGAAAGTTGAGCAAAGGTTTTATCACCCTGAACAAAAATCGGGTCGTAACCAAAGCCGCCGTCTCCGATGAATTCATAACCGATTTTTCCTTCGCATCTTTCCTCAATGTCAATCCTTTGACCGTCGGGCAAAATACAACAAATTGCGCAGGTGTAGTGAGCTCCGCGGTTTTCATCAGGAACACCCTTAAGCTCATCAAGTATTCTTTGAGTTCTATCCTCATCCGTTACGCAATGCTCCGGGCAGTAACGGGCGGAGAATATGCCCGGCTTTCCGTCAAGCGCGTCTACGCATATTCCGGAATCGTCGGCTACGGCGGGCATGCCTGTTTTTTGATAAGCGGCGTTTGCCTTGAGAAAAGCGTTTTCCCTAAAGGTGGTTCCGGTTTCGTCAACTTCGTCAAGAACCACGCCCGCTTCCTTTGCGGAAACAGCCTCAATTCCGAGTGGATTTAATATTCTTTCAAGCTCAACAAGCTTTTTTGAATTATTGGTTGCAATAATGAATTTCATATTTATCACTCCGATTTTACAAACAGCGCCTTCGCGAAGCTTTCGGCGTCAAATGGCTGCAGGTCGTCAATTTGCTCACCTACGCCGATGAATTTTACCGGAATGCCCAAGCCATCCTTAATCGCAAGAACAACGCCGCCCTTTGCCGTGCCGTCAAGCTTCGTTAAAACAATACCTGTAATACCGGTTGCCTGACGGAACTGTTCTGCCTGATTTACAGCGTTCTGACCTGTTGTAGCGTCAAGAACAAGCAGCTTTTCCTTTGCGGCGTCGGGGAGCTCGCGGTCAATTATTCTGTTTATTTTAGCGAGCTCGTCCATAAGGTGTTTTTTGTTATGAAGTCTGCCGGCGGTATCGCAGATTATTACATCGGCGTGTCTTGCCTTTGCCGCGGCTATAGCGTCAAAAATTACCGCGGCGGGATCGCTGCCCTCTCCCTGTTTAATTATTTCACAGCCGCTTCTCTGTGCCCAAATATCAAGCTGGTCAATAGCGGCGGCACGGAAGGTGTCCGCGGCAGCAAGCATAACCTTCTTTCCCCGGTTTGAAAGCATCTTTGCAAGCTTGCCGATTGTTGTAGTTTTACCTACGCCGTTTACTCCGATTACAAGGATAATTGACGGTTTGGTAGAAATATCAAGCTCTTCGCCGCCGGAAAGCATTTCCGTGATAATTTCTTCAAGCAAGCCGTTGATTTCAGCAGGGTCGGTTACTCCGTTTTTCTTAACTCTTACCCTCAGCTCCTCACAGATTTTTCGTGCGGTAGGTACTCCGACATCGCCCATAACCAAAAGCTCTTCAAGCTCCTCAAAAAGCTCTTCATCTATCTTGGTAAATGATTTTAACATTGAGTCTATTTGACCCATAACGGCATTTCTGGTCTTTTTTAAGCCTTCTTTTATCTTACTGAATAGTCCCATAGTATTCTCCCTTTACTTGATATTAAGCTTTTCAGCTACTTCTGTCGCGCGCAATTCAAGCAGTTTTGATATACCTTCATCCTGCATGGTAACTCCGTAAAGCACATCGGCCTCTTCCATTGTACCGCGTCGGTGCGTAATTAGAATGAACTGAGTTTTGTCAGTCATACGGCGGAGATAACTTGCAAAACGATAAACGTTTACATCATCAAGCGCGGCCTCGATTTCATCCATAACGCAGAACGGAGCAGGGCGAACCTTCATAATGGCAAAATACAGCGCAATTGCCACAAGCGCCTTTTCACCGCCGGAAAGCGCGTCGAGATTGACAACAATTTTTCCCGGAGGATGAACAAGAATATCAATTCCGCTGGTGAGTATGTTCTCGGGATCAGACAGCGAAAGTGAAGCCGTACCGCCGCCGAAAAGCTCTTTAAAGGTATATGTGAAATTCTTGTTTATCTGTTCAAAGCTTTCGACAAATACTTCCTTCATCTGCTTTGTAAGCCCTGATATAAGCTTTTCAATTTCCGCCTTGGATTTTTCAACGTCATTTACCTGCTCGGTCATAAATCCGTATCTTTCGGAAACTTCCTTATATTCCTCGATTGCGTTTACGTTAACATTACCCAACGCGCGAATTTTTTGTTTTAATTCATTCAAACGCTTTTTCGCGTTCGCGTCATCTTCAATTTCAATGGCAATTTTCTCCGCTTCACGTTTGGTAAGCTCATATTCGTCCCACAATTTTGAGATAATATCGTCGTATTCCTTTTGAATATTTATCTTACGCTCTTCAAGGCGCGCAAGCTCTCTGCCCGAAATCTCGCGTTCATTTGTTTTGTCGCGTTCAATATTTCTGATTTCAACGCTGCGTTTTTCAAGCAAGTCACGCTGCTCAGCCAAAGCCGCGGTTCTGTCGTCAAGCGACAGCATACTGTTATTTAAGCTTTGAATTTCATTTTGATAGTCTGTAATTTTATTTTTTAATTCTGAAATAGAATTATTATATTCATCAATCTGCTTTTTAAGCAGCAGTCTTTGCTGTTCGGCGTTTGTGCCTGTGTTTTTTGCGAAAACAATTTCAGAATTAAGCGCGTCAATATCTTTACGGAACTTAACAATCTCCAAACGGATATTTTGCAAAAGCATGCTGAATTCTTCACGCTTCTGTGTAAGCTCAGCCCTGTTTCCCGTGACAGAATTAACAGTCTCCTCTGCCTTAGCTATTTTCCTGTTTAGCGCTTCAATTTGTTGACGGGCTTTATCTCTGTCCTCTTTAAGATTTTCTATTCTGCCCAGTGACTCGTCAATCTCCTTTTGAGCGTTATTAATTAGGCTGACGCAGTTTTCAAGCTCAGTTTCGCATGTTTTTAATTCGGCTTGTGTTTCAACAAGCTTTTGTCTGTTGTTTGATAAATCCGCCTGCGATCCCAAAAGCTCCGCCTCAATTGAAGCGTACTCACGGTTGAGCGCTTCAAATAATCTATCGGCGTCTTTTTCTTTATTTATAAGCTTATCGGTATGCTCCTTAAGCTTTTTTATATCGGAAGCACGACTTAAAACACCTGTGCTTCGCGCGAGAGAACCGCCCGTAAGCGAACCGCCGGCGTTTACAACCTGACCGTCAAGGGTTACAACCTTAAAACGGTATGAGTAACGTTTCGCGATATTAGCGGCGCTGTTTAAATCCTCGGCAACTACTATTCTTCCAAGCAGCGATCCGAGAATATTTTTATACTTATTGTCACAGGAGCAAATATCAGACGCGATACCTATAAAACCGTAGCTGTCATCAAGACCGCTCTCCTTAAGTTCACGCGGTTTAATAGTATTTAGCGGAAGGAAAGTCGCGCGGCCTCCGTCGGTTGATTTAAGATACCTGATTGCCTGTTTCGCGTCCTCGTCATTTTCAACCACTATGTTTTGCATTGCGGCTCCGAGAGCTATTTCTATTGCGACCGCGTACTCCGAGGGAACCGAAATAACACGAGAAACGGGGCCGCAAATTCCGCGGAGCCTGCCGTTATTTGATGCGTTGACAACAGACTTAACGCTTTTTGAGAAGCCTTCAAGGTTTCGCTCCATATTTTCAAGAAAATTGATTTTTCTTTGAGCTTCCCTGATATCCAAGCCTAATTTCTCACATTCGGATTTTGCTTCGGAACGTTTTTTGTCCTTTGAGGAAAGCTTAAGCCGCAAACCGTCAATGGTATTTGAGGATGAAGATATTTCTTCTTCAATAATCTTTATATCGGCTTTATAACGGTCGGCCATTTCCTTTAAATCATCAGACTGCAAGCGCTTTTCATCGCATTGCTCCTTTAACGCCTCAATTCGGTTTCCGAGTTCAATGATACTGCTTTCGGAAGTCATCTCAATAACTCTTTCGTCAGCCGATTGAGTTGTCAATACAGAAAGTTCGGCAGTTACATCCTGCAAAATATCACCGCTTTTGCCGGATTCAAGATTAACTTCATTTAACTTTTCCGAAACTTCGGCGTATTCCTTTTGCTTGGAGATAATTTTACCGTCGAGCACGTCAATTTCAGCTTGTTTTTCAGCGATTGACTTTTCAAGCTTATCGGCATTTTCGGTTGATTGCTCAATTTCAGACTGAATTCTGCTGATATTTTCGTTTATATGAAGAATGTCGTTTTCGGCAACCGAAATATCCGCTCTTTTTTCGGCAGCCTTGCCTTCAAGCCGTGACCTGTCGGTTCTTATAGTCTCAAGCTGAGAAGCAAATTCGCCGTTTCTGCGGTAAATATCTTCTGTTTCCATGGCGATATCGGACAACGCTTGCTCGGCAGCCGTATACTGAGCCTTTGAAATAGATATCTTTTCGTCCTGGGTTTTTAATCTGTCTTGAGAACGGTCAAGAGTTAAAAGCCACAGCGCGATTTCAAGACCTTTCTTTTCCTCGGCATATGTCAGAAACTGCTGAGCTTTTTCACTTTGCTTTTTAAGCGGCCCCACACGGTCCTCAAGCTCTGTGACGATATCTCTGAGTCTTAAAAGGTTGTCCTCAGTATTTTTCAGCTTGCGTTCCGCGTCAATCTTCCTGTAGCGATACTTAGAAATACCTGCCGCTTCCTCAAAAATTTCACGTCTGTCTTCGCTTTTTGAAGAAACTATGCTGTCAATTTTTCCCTGACCTATCATTGAATATCCGTCGCGGCCTAAACCCGTATCCATAAACAATTCGTTTATATCCTTAAGTCTTACCGCGGCTTTATTGATAAGATACTCACTTTCGCCGCTTCTGTAATAACGTCGTGTAACGGCAATTTCATCGCCGTTAAATTCAAGAAATCTGTCGCTGTTGTCAATATTTAACGTAACCTCGGCGTATCCTGTGCGCTTGCGCTTGTCTGTACCGTTAAAAACAACATCCTCCATGCGGGTGCACCTGAGGCTTTTAGGACTTTGCTCACCTAAAACCCAACGGATTGCGTCGCTTATATTACTTTTTCCCGAGCCGTTCGGGCCGACAACCGAGGTTATTCCGTTTTCAAAGGATAATTTAGTTTTATCGGGAAATGTCTTAAAGCCGTGAACTTCAAGTGATTTTAATCGCATTGTTTTACCCCTAAATCATATTTTCCGAGCGTATTGTCGAAACATACGTTTATGTCATACCCTAAATCATTTAATCTGCTGATGTTTTTTTTCTTCTGTCCCAAAAACTTGGATAATGATTTTTCGTTTATAAATACATTCACTTTTTTTCTTTCAAGATTTTTTGATTTTTCAAGAAATCTTTGAATAAAAATTTCGTTTTCACACAGCTCTTTAAAAGCCGGATGATAATTATTTCCCAGACTGTTATGTACCAGGCTGTCCGAATAATGCAGACCGAGCCTGATGATATTTATGTCTGCTTGTTCAAACATTATTATCAGCTTGGAACACAAATTTACGCTTTGCTCCAAGCTATACGGAATGTAAAGTCCTTTTGAATAATAAGCCGCCAAATCAGTATCCTTCATTATAACCGTAGGATAAATCCTTACGGTATCAGGCTTTAAAGCAATGAACTGATTTGCCGTGTAAATGTCTTTTTGTTCATCGGAACCGTATAATCCGGTCATCATTTGAAGTCCGAGCGAAAAGCCAAAATCTTTTATAAGCTTTGAAGCGTTTATGACGTCATATGAAGTGTGACCCCGCGCGTTTAATTCTAATACGGAATTATCCATTGACTGCGCTCCAAGCTCAATTGAAGTTACTTCATAATGTTTTAGAATGCTTAATACTTCGCTGTCAACAGCGTCCGGTCTGGTTGACAGTCTTATTCCTTTGAATACATTTATAAACGGCCTTGTCGCTTCAAGAAGAGAAATCATATAATCTCTGTCTATCGCGGTAAAGCTTCCGCCGAAAAAAGCAATTTCATAATTACGGGAATTTGCGCCGCTGTTTTTTACGGTGTTTTGCAAAATCTCTTTAACATCCTCGGCGGCAGGCTGCGAGTTTTGACCCGTGATATTTTTTTGATTGCAAAAGCTGCACTGATGAGGACAGCCGTTATGCGGAATAAAAATTGAAACGTTGCCCTGTTTAATATCCCATCAACTCCAAAGCTTCACGCGCCGCCTGCTGTTCGGCTTCTTTTTTGCTGCGTCCGCCGCCCTTGCCTATTACATTGCTGTTAAGGTGAACCTCAACCACAAAATGCTTATTATGATCCGGACCGCTTTCGGACGCCAACACATATTCAAGCTTTTCGCCGGGATTTTTTTGCACTATTTCCTGCAGTGTGGTTTTATAATCCTTGCTTTTTTTGCTCTTTGAATTCTTAATGGCAGGAATAACAAAGTTTAATATATGTTTTGACGCGGGTTCAAAACCGCCGTCAATATATATAGCCGCGATAAGCGCCTCAAACGCGTCCGATAAAATAGACGGACGCTCAGCGCCTCCGTTGTGACGTTCTCCTTTGCTGAGAATCAGGTATTTGCCGAGGTCAATCATTTTCGCGAATTCATAAAGCGATTTTTCACATACAAGAGAAGCGCGCAGCTTAGTTAGTTCGCCCTCGGGAAGCTCCGGGCAATGCTTAAAAATATAATCAGACACAACGATTGATAAAACTGCGTCTCCTAAAAACTCAAGTCTTTCGTTATATTTAATATGCTGAGCTTTGCGTTCCTTAGCATATGATGAATGAGTTATCGCTTCTTTCATCAACGCTTTGTTTTTGAATTGATAACTTATTTTTCTTTCAAGTTCATCCATAATCTATTCACCGGAAATAAGAGATTGCGATATTTCGTCAATTGCGTTACCTTTAACATATTTCATTGATAATTCTACGGCGTTTTTCAAGGTTACGGCCTTGGAGTCGCCGTGAGCTTTGAATACAGGCTTTGACGAACCGAGAATAGGAGCTCCTCCGTACTTATTATAATCGAATTTAGCTTTAAGCTCCTTGATATTGTTCATGGTTAGCGCAGCGGCAATCTTGCCCTTGGCGCTGTCGGTAAACATATGCTTAATCTTCTTCATTAATGTAATTGCTACGCCTTCATATGTTTTGAGAATAAGATTACCCGTAAAGCCGTCGCATACAACTACGTCGCAAACGCCTTTAGGAATATCTCTTCCTTCCACATTTCCTATGAAGTTTAAATTACTATTCTTAAGCAAAGCGTATGTTTCGCGGTAAAGCTCCGTACCTTTATGCTCCTCGGTACCTACATTCGCAAGGCCTATGCGCGGAGAATTTACCTTCATAACCTTTTCCATATATACAGAGCCCATCAACGCAAACTGATACAACATTTCGGGACGCGCGTCAACATTAGCTCCGCCGTCAAGCAGCATAAAAAATCCGCTTTCGCTCGGGAGCACGGGCGCAAACGCGGTGCGCTTGATTCCCTTAATCCTTCCGGCGATTGTTGTAGCTCCGACGCACATAGCTCCGCTGTTTCCGCAGCCGATAAACGCGTCGCCCCTGCCCTCGTTGAGAAGCTTAAAACCGACTGCCATAGAACTGTTCTTTTTTGTTTTGCGAACCGCAAGCGGATCGTCCTCCATTGTGATTACTTCATCGCAATCAACAATTTCAATATTTTCAAGAGAAATATTATTTTCCTGCGCAACGCGTTTAATTTCGGATTCCTTGCCGGTAAGTATAATTTCTGCGCCGAGTTCCTTTACGGAAAGCGCGCTGCCCTTAATAATTTCAAGCGGCGCGTTGTCTCCGCCGAATGCGTCAATTATTATTTTCATAATTTTCACCGTTTAAATATTTTTTTAAATCATTAATTGAACGCTCGGCGTACGCCTTTCCGCGTTCCTTCTTGTCGCGGGGTCTGTTTTCAAGCTCGGGAAGCACTCCGAAGTTTGCTCCCATAGGCTGAAACTTTACGGTTGCGGGATTGGAAATATAACGGGAAAGCGCGCCTATCATTGTTGTTTCTGGCAGCACCATGGTTTTAACGCCGTTTAAAATATTAACAGCGTTAATTCCTGCCATTATGCCGGACGAGGCGCTTTCCATATAACCCTCAACTCCTGTCATTTGGCCTGCGAAAAGCAGATTTTTATTTTCTTTAACAGAAAAATCAGCGTTAAGAATTTTAGGAGAATACAAAAAAGTATTTCGGTGCATTACTCCGTAACGCATAAACTCAGCGTTGTGCAAGGCAGGTATTAATGAAAACACACGCTTTTGCTCGGAGAATTTGAGATTGGTCTGAAATCCTACCAGATTATACATAGAACCGGCTGTGTTTTCCTTACGAAGCTGCAAAACTGCCCACGGACGGTGTCCTGTTTTTGGGTTTATAAGGCCTACAGGCTTCATAGGACCGAATCTTAACGTACCTTCTCCCCTTTGCGCCAGAACCTCAACAGGCATACATCCCTCGTAAACTTTGGGGTTATTAACGTCAAAATCATGCAGCGGCGCGCGTTCGGCGTTAATTAAAGCATTATAGAAGATTTCGTATTCTTCTTTATTCATAGGACAATTTATATAATCGTCATCGCCGCGCTCATATCTCGAAGCGCAAAAAGCATAATCCATATCCACGCTTTCCGCCGTTACAATAGGAGCGGCAGCGTCAAAAAACGAAAGCGAATCACCGAAAAGCTTTTCAATTTGAGCAGCAAGAGCGTCTGAAGTAAGAGGACCGGTAGCAATTACAGTGACTGTATCGTCAGGGATAGCTTCTACCTCACCGGAAATAATCTTAATATTCGGGTGATTATTAACACCCTCGGTAACAAGTCTTGAAAAAATTTCTCTGTCTACCGCAAGCGCTCCGCCCGCCGGAACAGTGCATTTATCAGCGCATTTCATTAAATACGAATCCAAAATCCGCATTTCCTCTTTTAAAAGACCTGCGGCGCTTTCAACGCGCTTTGCCTTAAGAGAATTTGAACATACAAGTTCACCGAATAAATCCGATTTATGAGCAGGAGTCTTTTTCTTCGGCTTCATCTCATACAAATGAACCGTAATTCCGCGATTGGCAATTTGCATTGCCGCCTCGCAGCCTGCAAGTCCTGCCCCGATAACATTAATATACATTTACTTTTCTTCCGTTTGTCCGGTTTTTGTATATCCGCAGCCTTCCTTAGCGCAGAAAAGCACCGGCTTTTTGCCCTTACGCTTGTAAAGGATTTCGCCGCACTGCGGACATTTTTCATTTACGGGCTCGTTCCAGCTTACAAAATCACAATTCGGGTAATTTGAGCAGCCATAAAAAATTCGTTTGGACTTTGTATGCTTTACAATTACGTCTCCGCCGCATTTCGGGCATTGAACTCCGGTTTTCTCAACATACTTTAAGATGTTTTTACACTCAGGATAACCGGGACACGCAATAAATTTTCCGTATCTGCCGACCTTAACAACCATTTTTCTGCCGCATTTGTCGCAGACAATGTCTGTTTCATCTTCCTTAAGCTTAAGCTTTACGCCGTCCATGTCGGCTTTTGCTTCCTTTAAGGTTGTTTCAAAATCGCTGTAGAAATCCTCAAGAAGCTCGTTCCACTCAACCTCGCCCCTTTCGACGTTATCGAGCTCGTTTTCCATTTGAGCTGTAAACTTAACGTTTACAATCTTCGGGAAACGTTCCTTCATCAGTTTGGTTATAACCTCGCCGAGCTCTGTAGGCACAAGACTTTTGGCTTCACGCTTAACATATTCTCTGCTTGTAAGAGTAGTAATGGTGGCTGCATACGTTGAAGGTCTGCCGATACCGTATTCTTCAAGGGTCTTAATAAGTGAAGCTTCGGTGTATCTTGCGGGCGGCTGGGTGAAGTGCTGGTTTTTCTTAAGCTCCCTGCATTTTACGGGCATATTTTTTTCAAGCGGAGGAAGCTGAGAGGACTTCTCCTCCGTCTCATCCTTTCCTTCAATATACAGGGTTGTAAATCCCGGGAACTCAACATAATAGCCCGATGCTTTAAAGGTATATCCGTTAGCCTCGATTTCAGCTTGAGTTGTCTTTTGAATACACTCAGCCATTTGAGAAGCGGTAAAACGGCTCCAGATAAGCTTATATAGTTTATATTGATCGGTTGTAAGACTGCTTTTTATTTTATCGGGCTCGAGCGAAGGCATTGAAGGTCTGATAGCTTCGTGACCGTCCTGAGCGTTACTCCTTGACTTAAAGAAGCGCGGTTTTGCGGGCAAATAATCGGTACCGTAGGTAGCGGCAATGTAATCTTTTACCTCTTCAATCGCTACGTTGGATATTCTGAGCGAGTCGGTACGCATATAAGTAATCAAACCGGTTGCGCCCATACCCTGAATGTCAACGCCCTCGTAAAGCTCCTGAGCTACGCGCATTGTTCGGCGTGACTGAAATCCGAGCTTACGGGAAGCTTCCTGCTGCAGGGTTGAAGTTATAAACGGCGGCGCCGGTGATTTTTTTCGGGTGCCGTTTCTTACCTTTGTTACGGTATACTCTGCGCCTTCCAAGTCTGCTTCTATTTTATCTGCCTGCTCCTGATTTTGAATCTTAATCTTACCGTTGGCATCCGAATACAAGGTTGCCGAGAAAGATTTTCTTGAGCCCTTCGGAATAAATTTTGCGTCAATTGTCCAATATTCCTCCGGCTTAAACTTACGAATTTCATTTTCGCGATCAACAATAATTCTGAGCGCAACGGACTGAACACGTCCCGCGGATAATCCGCGTCGAATCTTTTGAGATATAAAGGGACTGAGCTTATAACCCACAAGTCTGTCAAGAATTCTTCTTGCCTGCTGTGCGTTAACCAAATCATTGTTGATTGCGCGTGGATTTGCCATACCGTTTTGGACGCCGTTTTTAGTTATTTCATTAAACTCAACGCGTTTGCAATAGTCATCGGGCAATCCCAAAATGTAAGCCAAATGCCATGAAATAGCTTCACCCTCGCGGTCGGGGTCGGTCGCGAGGTATACGTTGTCGCTTTCGGACGCAAGCTTTTTTAAATCCTTAACAAGCTTTTCTTTGCCCTTGATTATATCATACTTAGGAGCAAAACCGTTTTTTATATCAACACTGAGGCGTGCCTTGGGTAAATCACGTACGTGTCCCATTGAAGCAACTCCCTCGTAGTCGTTACCTAAATACTTTTTAATAGTCTTTGCTTTTGCAGGAGACTCCACAATTACTAAATCAGACATATATTCCTCCTACTTTAATATAAACATTCTTCCCTGAAGCGCCTGAGCCATTCCGTTTATCTCCAAAAACGTCAGCGAGCTGAGAATCTTGAAAACGGGGATATTTAAATCTGTTGATATTTTATCTATATGAACAGGCTTTTCGGAAAGATAATCATATACCTTCTTTTGGAGCGGAGTAAGCTCCACATCTGTTCTGCGAACAGGTTTTTTATCAGAATTTTGTCCTGAGTTAATTTCTTTATCGGAATTATTTGATGTGTTTGATTTTTGCTTAACGCTGCCGGATTGAACAGACTTGTTGCTTTTCTTATTTTTTACGGGTATCTGTTCTATATCCGCCAAAGAAATACTTTCGAAATCGACATCTTCACCTGTGACATACAGATTGTCAAACTCAGCCAAAATATCCATAAAGTCGGTTACGGGTATAGCCGAACCTTCCTTTATACGGGCGTTTGAGCCTTTGTTTCTCGGACTGTTATTTCCGAGCAGCGCAAAAACTTCCTTGCCCATTTCAACGGCAAGGTTTGCTGTTATAAGCGAACCGCTTTTTTCACCTGACTCAATAATCAAAAGCCCGTCACATAACGCTGCTATTATTCTGTTTCTTGCGGGAAAATGATACGGCAGCGGATCTGTATATGGCGGATATTCGGAAATCACCGCGCCTTTTTCGGTAATCTTACTCCTCATATTCTCGTTGCCGGGAAGATAGTTGTGATTAATACCGCAACCGCGAACGCAAATTGTTACTCCGTCCGCCGCAAGAGAACCTCTGTGAGAGGCGCAGTCAACTCCAAGCGCGCCACCGCTGATTGTAGCGACACCGCACTTTGCGAGAGCGTAGCCAAACTGATAGGCGTTTCGGGTGCCGTAAGAGGATGCGGAACGCGTGCCGACAATACCGATAACAAGTCTGTTGTCAAAAATATCGGTATTTCCCCACACATAGATTACCGCGGGCGGCGAATATATATTTCTGAGCTTTGCGGGATAATATTCGTCATCAATTGAAATAACCGAATAGTTAAAGAAACGGCAGTCGGAAAGAATTTTATCGGCTGATTCAAGCGGAGTTTTTTTGAGTTTATCAATATCGGCAACAGACAAAATTCCGCTGAATTTCCACTCTTTCTCTCCGCCGTCATATAATTCCGAAATATCGGAGTAAAGCTCACGCAGTTTACCGAATTTCGGGTTATTATAACCCAGTGCCTGAGTTAACCAAATCCAATATTTTGCGTTATCTGAAGTCATTTTGTCATTTCCCAAATAAGTATGGCGGCAGCCGCGGAAGCATTAAGCGATTCCGCTTTTCCGCTCATAGGAACAGTAAGCTTATGAGTACAGGTGTTGATTGTCTGCTGCTTCAATCCGTTGCCTTCGTTGCCGATTACAACCACGCACGGAGTATTAAACTTCACTGTGTTCAAAAGCATCGCGTCACGATCAACAACAGCGGCGTATGAAATAATCTCGGGATGTTCATCAAGAAAGCCGGCAACCGTATCGCAGATAATAAACGGAAGTCTGAATACAGCGCCCATACTTCCCCTGACAACCTTGGGACTGTAAATATCACAGCAGTCGGAAGACATTATTACTCCGTCAACACCGAAAGCCTCGCAGCTTCGCAAAACCGTTCCGAGGTTATTGGGATCCTGCATGTTATCGAGAGCAATAAATTTTCCGTTAACTTTTATTGTATCAAACTGACAGCTTTTGTCAAGTGTTTTTATTACGCATAAAAAGCCCTGAGGGTTTTGAGTATCGCTGATCAGTCCGAAAACCTCCGGTGAAACAGTATAGGCTTTCTTGCTGTAATTAAACAGCTGTTTGAATTCCTCGGGGTTTTTCTCCGCGGCTGTTTCGGTTGCGAAAAGATATTCAATTTCAACTCCGCTCAACATTGCATCAACACATAACCTGACGCCCTCGGCGATAAAAAGTCCCGACTGTTTTCTAAATTTACTGTTTCTTTTAAGCTTTGCGGTATTTTTTATAAGTTTATTATCCCGGCTTGTGATATTGGGCATGATATTCTCCTAAAACAGCAAAAGCGTTTGGGAAACCCAAACGCATTTACAGTAGATAAATTAAGCGTTTTTAGCCTGTTCAACAAGTGATGTAAAAGCGGCAGGGTCGGAAATAGCGATTTCCGAAAGCATCTTACGGTTAAGTGTGATGCCGGCCTTCTTAATACCGTTCATAAATGTTGAATAGTTTGTGCCGTTAGCCTTGCAGGCAGCCGAGATTCTTGTAATCCAAAGACGACGGAAATCTCTCTTTCTCTGCTTACGACCGATATATGCATAGTTGCCTGACTTCATTACGGCCTGTTTAGCCATTTTAAAGTGCTTGGATTTCGCACCCCAGTAGCCCTTGGCAAGCTTTAATGTCTTTTTTCTTCTTTTGCGAGTCATCATCGCACCTTTTACTCGTGCCATTATATATTACCTCCGTTATTTTAAATTAGAATGTGAAACGAATTATTTATAAGGAATAAGACGCTTCATCTGAGGGGTATTTGTTCTGTCAGCGATTACTGTCTGACGGAGACCTCTTTTACGCTTTCTTGTCTTTTTATTCAAGATATGGCTTTTGTTAGCGTGGGCGCGGACAACTTTACCGTTTTTAGTAAGTTTAAATCTTTTTTTAGCACCGCTATGTGTTTTAATTTTAGGCATTTTTATATCCTCCCTATTAAATTACTTGTTTGACTTTGGCGCAAGAAACATAAGCATATTACGGCCTTCAAGCTTTGCAGGCTTTTCAATAACAACAGCGTCTCCGCATGCTTCGGCAAAACGTTTCATTGTTTCAAGTCCGATTTCGGGATGTCCCATTTCACGTCCTCTAAAGCGGATTGAAACCTTAACCTTATCGCCGTGTTTGATAAATTTAAGAGCGTTGTTAAGCTTTGTGTTAAAATCATGAGTGTCAATATTAAGTGAAAGTCTTACTTCCTTGATATCAACAATACGCTGATTTTTACGGGCTTCCTTTTCTCTTTTAGCCTGTTCAAAGCGGTATTTGCCATAATCCATGATTTTACAAACAGGCGGATTACTTTGCGGAGCAATTTTAACCAAATCAAGGTTTTTCTGCTCGGCAATTTCAAGAGCCTGCTTTGACGACATAATACCAAGCTGCTGACCGTCCGAGCCGATTACTCTAAGCTCTTTGTCACGGATTTCTTCATTAATCTGAATGTTGTTTATTTTCTTGCCGATGGTTAAGCACCTCCAAAGTTCATGAAAAAACAAATGCGGACAGAAATACATCCGTCCGCATAACAATACAAATAATTATAAAAGTTACTGTATTGACCCGTGCAGACGACACCCCACAGGTGAAAGCATTTCTGCTTTGCTTTATTTTACTCAACTATTATAATACGCTATTATATTTTTGTCAAGACTTTTTTTCAGGCAAATACGGAATATCATTCAGGCTGTCTGTGATAAGCTTAACAACCCTTTCAGTTGATTTTCCGTCGCGGTAATCAAAGAACATATCCGCAAACGGAGCAATGCGCTCTGTACAGAAGTCGCGTTCATTAATCGCGTCAATAAGCTGATCCAAAGAGTAAACAATCTTACCCGGTACATAAAGCTTGAAGTCAAAATAGAAATCGCGCTGAATGATATATTTTTCGAGGTCAAAAGCATAAAATATCATGGGTATATCAAGCAGCGAAGCTTCAAATACAAGAGATGAGTAGTCGGTAATGATAACGTCTGTAACAAACAAAAGGTCGTTAAGCTCGTTATCCTCCGAGAGGTCAATTACCCTGTCGGCGTATTCTTCGGGAATTGGCTGAACATCGTTTACAAACGGATGATGCTTAATAATTACGGCGTAATCATCGGGTATACGTTTGCAAACCTCCCCTACGTCAAACATTTCAATCGGATAAAAAGCAGTTTCCTTAACCATACCTCTGAAGGTAGGAGCAAAAAGGATAATCTTCTTATCTTTAAAACCGGGATGTTTGCTGTAGAAATTTTCTCTTGCTTTACGCTTATATTCTTCATCAAAGAATACGTCCGTTCTCGGAATACCTGTAGCCACAACATTGTCGGTGGCAATACCGAAGCCTTCGGAATGACATTTTTTGCAATAGGTTGAGCTGACCGTAACATAATCGTAGCTTCTGTGATTTCTTGTGGGCTGAGGAGAACCCTTGGGTTTTGAAAGCCGTGTAAATCCAAAGGTTTTAAAAGCGCCGCAGGCATGCCAAAGCTGAATCAGCTTTGTTTCCTTGCGCAAATCAATGTAGTGAATCTGAGGAGTGAATTCATCAAGTATCACTACCTTGCTTGTAGCGCATGACTTGGTAAAGTCAATAATTTCCTTAATCGACATATCGGCAATAGTGTGGTCATTAAGGATAAAATGAATATCCAAACCGGGTTCATCCTTAAGCTTTTCATAAACGAAAGCAAAGTTACCCGACAAATCGTCGCGCCTGAGCGAAATAAAAGTAATTTTATTTTTCTTAACTTTAAACAGTTTAAAGAAGCCGAAAAATCTTTTGAATATAAAACGCTTGGCAGTCCAAAGAGCAACCTTGACAGTTGAAACGTTTGAAAAACGCCAGAAAATATACGCAAGCAAACGCTTTAAGAAGCTTTCATCATTAAACCTCGCCGGCATCTTTCTGATTCCGGTGCTTTTCAGCAAGCCTTCAATTAAAAACAGCGGAAGCATTGCGATTGCAATGATATAGCAAATTATTTTTATCAGCGTAATAAAAAAGCTGACAAAAAATCGCGAGAGCGGACTATGCTTAATGGCTTTTTTGTCGGGCATAAAAATTATGTGGTTATTCTCCACACGCCACGTAAAGCACTTTTTGTCCGACATAGCCGTTTCCGGAGTAAGATTAACGTCAATATGCTCTCTGTAGTAATCCTCAAAACCGAGATTCAGATACATTTCGAAAGGAAGATAATCGTCCCTGGTTTTCCAGAAAAGCAAATCAAGCCGATAAGTGTATCTGCCGGAAAAATAGCATTTTCCGTCAACATGAACCACATTAGAAAGAACAAACGGTATACGTCTGTCCTCCCTGCCGTTATTAAAATGTAATACTAATTTAGGCTTCGCAAGAAAATGAGAATTGATTTTTGGATCTTCAATGGTTCCCATTATAGTGAGAATCATTTTGTTTTCAACAATCAATAGTTCTTTTACCTCAAGCTGATACTTCACAAGCACACCTCTGGATAATTTTTATAATACTGTTATTTTATAAGTTCCATCATTTTTGGTACGGAATCTTCAAGCTTAAGTCCTTTACCGTAAATTGATGAAGATCCGGCAACAAAAAGATCCGCTCCGCACTGACGCATTTTTTGACACAAATCCCAGCTGACATGACCGTCAACCTCAAGGATAACATCATATCCGCTTTCATCAATAATTTTTCTGACGGCGCTGAGTTTTTCAAAACTGCCCTCAACTATCGGCCGGCCGGCAAATCCCGGATAAACGGTCATAACAACTACTCCGTCAATTTCACTGAGGTAATCCTTAATTACCTCGGGTTTTGTGTCGGGACTGATTGCTATAAAAGGAGAAGCTCCCCTTTCCCTGATTTCACTTATAACTTCATGCAGATTTTCACACGCTTCATAATGGACGGAAACAATATCTCCGCTTCCGATATCCATGCGGTCAAAATACTGTTCGGGCTCAAATGCCATGATATGAATATCTCTTTTCATGTCCTTGAGCACACCCTTGACTGATTTAACAAGATTTGTATCCAAGGTTAAATTCGGAACAAACTTGTTGTCCATAAAATCCAGGTGAATATAAGCCACTCCGAGAGAATCAAGCTTTTCGATATCCGCCTGCAAATTAAGCGGATCGGCGCACATCAGCGAAGGAGAAAGCATACTTTTCATAAAGCACCTCTTACTCGTTTACAACCAAAATTTTAGCGAAAAATTCAGTGTTGTTTTTCATTATATCAAGTCCCTTATCCATATCTTCAAGGGAGAATTTATGTGTAATAAGCTTTTTGGCGTCAATTTTGCCGTTTGCCATAGCGTTTACAACCATATGCCAGTCGCTCTTGTGAGTATCGCTGTAGCCGGAATTCCATGTTCCGTAAATTGAAAGCTGTTTTCTTAAAATCTGCCAATATGTGTTCTGCGGGAAGGTGAAATCGCTGTGTGGATTGCCCACAAAAATAACCTTTCCGCCGCTTGCCGCGCTTTCCAGGCAGTTGCAAGCTGTAACATTAACACCTACGGCTTCAATCGCAACGTCTGCTCCGATTCCGTTTGTCATTTTTTTAACCCATTCAATCGGATCCGCGTGAGAAGAATTGCAGTATTCGGTAAAGCCGAGGCTTTCAACGAAGTCCCAATTGTTAACATCCGTACCCACAAGAAGAACTCTTGCGCCCCACGCTCTTGCCCACTGAGCAATAAGCATTCCGATAGTTCCGGGACCGTAGATAACAACGTTGTCGCCTACCTCTATTCCCGCGCGTCTTAAAGCGTGAATTGCCACAGCGCAGGGTTCTGTCATGGCAGCTTCTTCAAAGGAAAGACTGTCGGGAATAGGAACAAGATTCCACACCGGAACCCGTACATACTCAGCGAACGCGCCGTCGCTGCGCGAACCGAGGTAATCATAGCTTTTGCACATTTCATAGTCGCCGTTGTTGCAGTTTTCGCATTTCTTACACGGAATAAGCGGAAACACGGTGGCTCTCATTCCGATGAGATGGCTGTTCTTTTCATCGCCTACGCCTGCAACCTCTCCGGAAAACTCATGTCCGGGGATTGTGGGGAAATGGTATGTGCCGTTTACAAAAATTCTGGGGATATCGGAGCCGCAGATACCGCATGCCTTTACTCTGAAAAGAACCTCATCGGGCTTGACCTCAGGCATGGGATAATCGCAATATTCAAGATTGCCGACCGCTCTCAATACTCTGGCTTTCATTGTATCCATTTATATTTCCCCTTTCAAAATTGTTTCAAAGGTTTCCAAATCCTCGATTGTAGTAATCTTAAGGTTCCTTTCGCTGCCCTTTACCATGCGGATTTCCATGCCGTGGCGGTAGGCTATTTCACTGCTGCCGGCTGTTGCGCCGATTTCATCGTCGGAAACCTCGTTATGTATTTCATAATATTTTTTAAATTTGAAGCTTTCGGGAGCCTGACCGGCAAAAAGCTCGCTTCTTTTAAGCAGACAGTCAATTTTTGAACCGTCAGTGCTTTGATATACAGTGTCCTTAACGGTGATTACGGGCATTGCGCCGTCGTAATCGGTTGCGCCCTTAACGCAGTCCGAAATAATTTCATCGGATACAAGAGGACGCGCCGCGTCATGAACAATTACTATATCTGTTTCGGAAGCGTTTTCCGCAATACACTTAAGACCGTTATAAATTGAATGTTGTCTTGTTTTTCCGGCGGGAGCGTAACCGCAGATTTTGTCTACACCGTATTTTTCGGCGTATTCTTCAACAAAGCCCTGCCACTGCTCGCTTACAACAACTACCATTTTGTCAATTTCGCTGTGTTTTTGAAAAATATCAAAGCAATATGAAATAATGGGTTTATCCTGAACCATCAAAAACTGCTTCGGACGGTCAACACCCATTCTGCTTCCTACTCCGCCTGCCAAAATAATCGCGGTGTTCATACTTTCCTCCGTATCTGTGCCCTATGCGGACAAAAACATGTGATTTTTCATTGATAATCCACTGCCTGTCCACTGTTTTATATTTTTCCGTATTTTATATATAATACCATATTTGCCGCTTATTTGTCAATATAACGCAAGTTATTGTGTGTCGGCAAAAGCAACAAATATCTATAGTATATCCAAGTATTTATTCTTCAAGTATCTCAACCGATCTGCGAATTCCGTCAATCAGGTCAACCTTCGGCGTCCATCCGATTGAAAGCAAACGTGAGTTGTCAAGAATTTCGGGTACCGTTTCAAGCGGAGTGTTAACCCTTTCGGGCTCTTTTTCATGTTCCGGATGCAAAAAGCTGAGATTTATATTTCTGTCAGGATACGCGGCGCAAGCGGTTTTTGCGAAATTTCTGATTGTTGTGTCGGATTTTTCATTTGAAATATTATACGGCGTTACGCTTTTTCCGCACAGCAAAATATGGAAAAGCGCCGCAACGGTATCTGACACATAACAAAACGAGCGGTTTGCCGCGCCGTCAGATTTTAACAGTATGTTTTCTCTTCTTACCACGTTAGCGATAAACTGAGCCCAAACACGGTCGTCGTCAAGTGATGCCGCGCCGTAAATGTAGGACGGACGCGCGATTTTAACGTCAAGTCCGTATTCTCTGAAATAACTTGCGCCGAGCGTTTCGGACGCGCGTTTACCCATAGCGTAGCAGCTTTTATATGAAGTGATATCAAGAAAACCGCAGTCGTCTTCGCTTATTTTGCTTTTGCTGCCGTAAATCGTTCCGTAAACCTTGAGGCTTGATACAATCAGCACGGTCTTGGTTCCGCTTTCTTTTGCAAAATCAAGGACGTTGGAAGTACCCAGCAGGTTTGCGTTGATGGTTCCGACGGGGTCGGTTTCAAACTGAATGTTGCTTGCCTGGCTTGCAGCGTGGATTACGTAATCCGCTTTTTCGCATACAATTCTGTCGGAAACGTCCTGAACACAAAGGGATATATCATCACGATCAAGCAGATCGCCGTACTTACTTCTTGCTTTTTCTTCATTTCTTACAAGCGCAATTACCTTTATATTATCTTTGTACAAATCGTTTCTCAGTAAAAGCGAGGCGCAAAGATAAAAGCCGATAAAGCCGCCCGCGCCCGTAACAAGCACGGTACTGTTTTTCAGCTTATCCCATGAAGTTGAAGAAGCCGCTATTTCTGTCAAGTCAGCGTAAACCTGCTTTTTTGTGTAATCCTTAACGCTATATTCCATACTTTAATTCTTCTTTCGCGAATTTTTTGAAATTCTCATAATAATACTGTGAACGAAGCGTAATCAAATCCTCAGGCGTAGTAACCTTTATATTAAAACGTTCACCCTTAAAAATATGAACCTTCTCTCCGAGCTCTATAAAAAGCTCGCTTGATGACACCGGGTTTAAAATTCCTCTTTTATAAGCTTCTTCATGCGCCCAAAGTATTCTTTCCATAGTATATCCCTGAGGCGCCTGAGTAATATACATTGTGTTGCGCTCATAGCTTTTTCCGCAGGTTTCACCGTCGGTACTGTACAAAAGAGAATCTATACTCGGAGTTACCGGTACTGCCGTATTATATTTTTTTGTGTGTTCAATGCAGTTTGTAATCAACTGCTGTGAAAGCATCGGACGCACGCCGTCGCAAATCATAATAATATCGTCCGGCTCCTTTGAAAACTCCGCAACAGCCATTACTCCGTTATGGATTGAATCAAAGCCTGTTTTGCCGCCGGGTACAATCGCCTTAACCTTGTGAACCTTAAACTGCTCAATAAGCTTTATAAGGTATTCTATCCAATCCTCCTTGCAGGCAACAACAATTCCGTCAACCCAAGGATGATTTGCAAAATGCGCCATGGTATGGATAATAATCGGCTTTCCTCCCACCTCAAGAAACTGCTTGGGCAAATCGGAGGACTGCATTCTTACGCCGCTTCCGCCGGCAAAAAGCATGGCTGTAATCATATGGCATACTCCTCGTATTATAATCTAATTTTACATTACCACCAATAATAAGATTTGTCAATTTACATTCTTGTAATGCTTATTTTTTCTTGAAAAAGTACAATTATTATGATATTATTAAATCGGTGATATTATGAACAACTTTTATTACGGAGCATATCCGTATGGATTTAACAATGAAGCTGTTGAAAAACAGCGTCAGGTCAAAAGTATAAAATCTTCTTCAAACAAAATCGGCTTTTTGGTAACGGCGTATTTCTTATCTATGCTTGTTATCAGCATTATTGTTGCTGTTTTTACGGCCGGCATCAGCGGGTCAACATACGTTAATTTTTTCACTCAGATTATTTATTCCGTAGGCGCTTCGTTTATTCCGGGAATAATCTTCCTTTTGGTTTCAAAAGAAAAAATCAGCAATGTACTTGCAAAACCGGACACCAAAATTTCAACTGTTATTCCCGTAATTATGTTCGGCATGGGCGTTGCGATGCTTGCGAACATCGCCGCCGCAACCTTTGACAACAACATATCAATTTTTAACCTCAAAAACTACGGAAATGTTGAAGCCGAAGGCACAACGCCCGTTGAGTTTGTTTTAAGTATTATTTCCACAGCTATTGTACCTGCGTTTGCCGAGGAATTTGTGTTCAGAGGAATAGTTCTGAACTATTTGAGAAAACACGGCGACGCGTTCGCGATATTTACTTCCGCGCTGTTATTCGGAGCAATGCACGGAAATACTACTCAAATTGTTTTTGCGTTCCTGCTTGGACTGATTTTTGCCTTTGCCGACGTTAAAACCAATTCCATTATACCTTCCGTAATCATACACTTTGTAAACAATTTTTATGCTGTTCTTTCAAATTCGCTGATAGCGAATAATACAATCCCGCAACAGTATATAAACACAATAAGCTATGGCTTAATGGCGATATTCTGCATTATCGGTTTTCTTTCAATTATTTATCTTTCAAAATCAGACCGAGATTTCTTTAAGCTTAAGGACTCTTCAAACGAAACATCTTTACTCAGCTTTAAACAAAAAATCGGCGCGTTTATAGCAAACCCCGGAGTTATTATTGCATTAAGCCTGTTTACAGCCGAAATGCTTGTAAACTTAATTCCCCCGGAATTGATACGCGGTTTCATATAATGCCTATGCAACAGTATAAAAATGAATTTATGCTTGCGGCTCTTGATATGGCAAAAGAAGCGTATTCGGACGGAGAGGTACCGATAGGCGCGGTCATTGTCAGAAACGGAGAGATAGTTTCCAAGGGCAGAAATCGTCGAGAAAAAGAAAAAAACGCTCTGCTTCACGCGGAGATAGACGCAATAAATAACGCCTGCAAAGCTTTAGGCGGCTGGCGGCTGTGGAACTGCGAGCTATATGTTACGCTTGAGCCCTGCCCTATGTGCGCGGGAGCGATAATTAACGCTCATATCCCGAAGGTATATTTCGGCGCGTATGATTTCAAAAACGGTTCATGCGGAACTGTCACAAACCTGTTTGAAATGCCGTTTACATTTAAGCCCGAATATTTCGGAGGATTAATGGAAATCGAGTGTTCAAAATTACTAAAGGACTTCTTTAAAAGCTTAAGAAAATAAATTCAGCCTTGTTTTGATAAAAGCAAAACAAGGCTGTTTGTTATTTCCTTCTGTGCATTTTTTCATGCTTGGGAATTCCCTTAATCTTGAATAGAATAAGATACCCTGCAACCAACGCCAAAGCGGTGGTTTGGGTGTAGAACAAAGCGTAACCCTTTGAATCAAGGTCAAAAAGGTGCGAATTGTTTTTAAGTGAAGAATCGGGATTGGTTGTAAACTGAGGAACAAACTCCTCGTGCTGAGAAATTATTTCCTGTTTTCCCAACTCTTCCGCGGATACGGCGGACACAGAAAACACAGTCATTAACAAAGAAATAAATAAAACGGTTATTAATCTTTTCATTAAGCTCACCCCTTCAACAAGGGTAATTATAATACACGGAAATAAAAATGTAAATACCAAAATCCAAATTTACAAACCATCATGTATAATAATTACAGATTATTAACTTGATATTACTACGAGATTATGATTAAATAAGAACAGGTGATATTATGAAAAAGATTAAGAAGCGGTTTATTATCTTAATTATCTACATTATTCTGGCTATAGCAGCCGGCTTTACTATTGTTTCTTTAACAGGAACCAACTACATCCTTAGAACACATATAGGCGTTCAAAATAATAATGATATAGAAAAGCTGAATATAAGATACAGCAAAGAAGGAATAATTGAGTATACAGGATACAATTACTCGGAAACCACGTGGGCGGATAAGGAACTGGTTATCAATTTCAAGTCGCTGTCCCCCGGTGATACAAAAGTTGAGCTGTATATAAAAAATTATAATTCGGAACCTTCAGGCTGGATTCACGGGTATGATTTTCATGTCAATTCGTTTGGAATAATCATTGACAAGACATATGGAATTAATTTTACCGGATACAACTATATAATGTATTTAATATTATCCGTGTTTATATTTTTTTCCGCGGTAATGATTTGGTCGTTTATCGAGAGCAAAAACAAAGCCCGGTTTTCTTATTCAATGATTGCTTACGGAGGATTAGCCTTATTCAGCACTTCACTGCTGGTGTTTTTAATCTATAAAATACTGAACAACTCCGCTGAATCCATGCGTCAGTTTATTAAACTTATAATTGATATCGGTGAAGAATTTATCATAGTCACAACTCCTTTGATGCTTGTTATGGCTGTTGCGGTTTCCGTAAGCAACATATGGCTCATGAAAAATGAAGGTTTCCGTCCGGTCAACGGTCTTGGCATAGCAATAAGCGTCCTATGGCTTGCGGGATTTGTATTTTTGCAATTTCAAATCAAAAGTGAAAGTATAGTTGCAATTGAAATGGTTTCTTTTGTAAAATTTGTGACGATTTATATTTTGAGCTATTTTGAGTGTATGATGATTTCAACAATCGTATGCGCCTTTTTATCCAGTAAATACACCCCGCCGCTAAACAAGGACTACATAATAATACTTGGCTGCGCAATCAGGAGCGACGGCAGCCTGACGCCGATTCTTAAATCAAGGGTTGACAGTGCCGTAAAATTTGAACACAGGCAGTTCAAGGAAACCGGCAAGCATGCTGTTTTTGTTCCTTCCGGAGGTCAGGGCGCGGACGAAGTTATTTCCGAAGGCGAAGCTATGGAAAGATACCTTAAGGGCGAAGGCATACCTGAAAATCAGATTTACCGTGAGGACAAAAGCGTAAATACCTATCAAAACATGAAGTTTTCAAAGGAAGTAATTGACAAACACAATGTTGAGGGTAAGGAAGTAAATATAGCCTTCGCAACCACGAACTACCATATTTTCAGAGGATACATTCTTTCAAAAAAGCTGGGCTTTACCGCTCAGGGTATATCCGCCAAAACAAAGTGGTACTTCTTCCCCAACGCTTTTCTGAGAGAATTCATCGGACTTTTGGTAGATAAAAAATGGCAGCACTTAATATATATCGCGTTAACAATACTAACGTTTCTTGTTCTTAAATATCTTTAAAAATATCAGCTCTGCGAAATCAATTCCGCAGAGCTGTTCTTTATTTTACTACTATAGCCTGACAACCAAAGAATTTATATCTTTCATTAACAAGATTTTTTTCAAATACGGAAATTTTACCGCCGACGGAATCGGCAAAGTAATAGTTTTTACTGTCATAGCCGACAAGCACAAGACAATGCTCATGCATGTACCATGAAACGCTGTCGCCGATTTTTGAACGGGCGTTTTCATCAACATAATTAACCGTCCAGGTGTTAAACACATATGGTTCCTCCATGTCCGTTGTCGCCCAAACCATAACCGGCACGTCATGTGAAACATAATCCTCGCAAAGCTTTTCAAGCGGTTCATTCTCAAGAAAATACGCCTTTAGCTTTGAGTTTTGGTCACGCAGATAATTGTTCATATATTTTGTCATCGGCGGAGCGTAAACTCCCCAACCTGCGTACGCTGTGCCCGCAAAGCCGCTGTACATATCGGGACCGTACATATTGCCGTTTTCATCATAACCTATGTAGTGGCAGTCAAGGTAATTATCCGCGATAGTATATTGATCCACATCAAATCCGAGGATGTTGAGCAGCATGGTGCACGCGTAAGTTTCACAGCCGGCTTTTAAATCCTCCTGCGGAATAACCTTTACGTTTTGAATTTGGTGCGACTTTTCCTCTGTGGGTTTTTCGGCTGCCTGCGTAGCAGAAACAACCTCAACGGGTTCGGGATTATCATGACTTTTATCACGGGCAAGCTCCGCAAAAAGGATCATAACCGCCATTATTCCGCACATAATACCGAGAATTTTATATTTTCTTTTCTTAGCGCGGGATATTTTTCTTCTTTTAATCATTAAAAGATAACCTTTCAATAAATATTATGTGGAAATATAAATTTGTATAATAAACGCAAATTTAACTTTTAATTTTACAAGAAACTTTTTCTGCGTTTATTATACCATAAACACAGGGTGTTTATGGTATAATCAGCCATCGCTCTTGCCGCAAAGCGGCAAATCGAGCGGGCAATATAGATTTGTATAATAAACGCAAATTTAACTTTTAATTTTACAAGAAACTTTTTATGCGTTTATTATACCACAATTTTTCCCAAAAGTCATCATTTTTTTACAGTTTTCTTTCCCGA
>ODAI013442371.1_pt1 | contig 32508 bp, 30 predicted proteins | sample 1539321 | NCBI WGS metagenome assembly ODAI01 (sample SAMN02144231, study PRJEB22623) | gut metagenome | biome: sheep rumen | host: Ovis aries | place: New Zealand
CCGGCAATGCCTGCAGGAGCTCCTGGTATGGGTGGGATGAATTAAAGCTACGAGCCGAATATAGAAAACAAAAAGGCGGCCTCTTTACAAATTTATTTGTAAGAGGGTCGTCTTTTTTGTTTTGCGAAGCTAAAAACATTGCATAAAATCGTGGCTTTTGGTACATTATAGTGAGGAAAAAAGAAACATAGATTATTTGGTTTTGGGTGATTCATGAAAAAACAAAACTTTTCAAAAAAGAAACGAGTCGTTGTTAAAATCGGCTCAAATTCTTTAGTACACAAAAAGACCGGAAGGCTTGATTATATCAAGTTGGAAAAACTGGTACGAGAGGTATGCGATTTAAGAAATCGGGGGTTGGATGTATGCTTGGTATCTTCCGGAGCCATTGCTGTAGGTCGTCAAACAATGGACTATAAGACAAAACCTCGTGAAATGGCACTTCGTCAGGCATTGGCTTCCGTGGGACAGGCACGCCTTATGAGCGTGTATCAGACCTATTTTTCGCAGTACAATCAGAACTGTGGTCAGGTCCTTATGACGAAAAATACCATGCTTGATAATGTTTCCCGTAAGAATGCGCAAAATACTTTTGAGAAGCTTTTTGAACTGGGAGTAATTCCTGTTGTAAATGCCAATGATACGGTATCTACCTATGAAATCCAGTTTGGTGACAATGATACTTTGGCTGCAGTTGTTACCTCTTTGGTGGGAGCAGATCTTTTGATTTTACTTTCCGATATTGATGGACTATATACTTCAGATCCAAAGAAAGATCAGGAAGCAAGATTGATTGGGTATGTGGACTGTATAGATGAAAAGCTGATGTCTATGGCATCTTCCGAACCGGGTAGTTCCATCGGAACCGGTGGTATGACCACAAAGATTCGCGCGGCACAGATCGCAGGGAAAAGCGGTGCGGATATGATTATTGCAAACGGTGCGGATGTTTCCGTTTTGCATGAAATCTTTGAAGGACAGTTTGTTGGGACATTTTTTGAGGGACATAAGGATAGTGATTTTGACATCCTTGATGTGATTGAAGAGGAAATTGGATAATTATGAGTGATATTACGGAAATTCGTCACCGGATGAAAGCATACAGAGAAGGTCTTTCTGAAGAAGAGATTCTAAAGCTTTCAAAAGAAATTGAAAATCGTTTGTATGAGATGATTCATTCTTCCAATCGTAAAGAGATTCTTTGCTTTTATCCGATGGAAGTGGAAGTAAATCTTCTTCCTTTGTATGAACGATTGTTAAAAGAACGATTTTTACTGTATTTTCCAAAGACCTATCAGGAAGAAATCATATTTTACAAAGTGGACAATATGCGAGACTTTAAACTTGGGGCATTTCGCATTATGGAGCCCTATGGCATTGGCGAAAAGAACCGCTACCAAGGAAATGCAGCTGTTTGCATTACGCCGGGGCTTGCTTTTTCAAAGGACGGGCATCGCGTTGGATATGGCGGCGGATATTACGATCGCTTTTTAAAGAATAAGAATATTCTTAAAGTTGGGGTGTGTTTTGATTCACAGATTACAAATCTTAGACCACAGTTACATGATGTGGATATGGATTTGGTGATTACAGACCAAAATATTTATAAAAAATAGAAAGAAATATCAATGAATACTACAATTAATCAAATTCCGGAAACGGAACCACAACGTCAGTTTTATTTTATGAATCTCGCGAAGGAGCTTCTTGCCAAAAAAGAAGAGGAGCTTGGAAGAAAGCTTACCTTTCATGTAACCACTTTCGGTTGTCAGATGAATGCCAGAGATTCCGAAAAACTTGTTGGAGTTTTGGATAATATCGGATATGTGGAAATCGAAGAGGAAGATGCCGATTTCGTAATTTACAACACCTGTACGGTACGTGATAATGCCAATCAAAAAGTATATGGAAGATTGGGCTATTTAAATGGGTTTAAAAAGAAGAACCCACATATGAAAATTGCACTTTGCGGCTGTATGATGCAGGAAGAAAGTGTGATTGAAAAGATTAAGAAAAGCTATTCATTTGTGGATTTGATCTTTGGAACCCACAATATTTATAAATTTGCCGAGCTGGTATGCCAAATGATGAATTCAAAGAAAATGGTGGTTGATGTTTGGCAGTCTACGGACAAAATCGTGGAAGAACTTCCTACGGAGCGTAAATATGCATTTAAGAGTGGCGTTAATATCATGTTCGGATGCAATAATTTCTGCAGTTATTGTATCGTTCCTTATGTTCGCGGCCGCGAGCGTAGCAGACAGCCGAAGGATATTATCAAAGAAATCGAGACCTTGGTTGCAGACGGTGTTGTTGAGATTATGCTTTTGGGACAAAACGTCAACTCCTACGGAAAGAACTTGGATGAGCCTGTAACTTTTTCCGAGTTACTTGAAGAAGTATGTAAAATCGAAGGCTTACAGCGCGTTCGTTTTATGACTTCTCATCCTAAGGATTTGTCCGATGATCTGATTCGTGTCATGAAGGAAAACAAAAAGATTTGCCGACACATGCATTTACCGCTTCAGTCCGGATCTTCCAGACTTTTACAGGATATGAATCGTCATTATGATAAAGAAAAATATTTAAGTCTTGTTGCAAAACTTCGTGAAGCCATGCCGGATATTGCCATTACCACGGATATTATCGTAGGTTATCCGGGAGAGACAGAAGAAGACTTTTTAGAAACCATGGATGTGGCTGAAAAAGTGGAGTTTAATTCCGCATTTACCTTTATTTATTCTCCGAGAACCGGTACTCCGGCTGCCGAAAAGGAACAAATCCCGGAAGAAATCACGAAGGATCGATTCCAAAGACTTCTTCGTGTGGTTCAAAAAAAGGGTCAAAAGAAAACAGCGGAAATGACCGGAAATGTGGAAGAGGTATTGGTAGAACAAGTAAATGAACATGATGATACTTTAGTAACCGGTCGATGTGATAATAACACCTTGGTTCATTTTAAGGGGGATGCTTCTTTGATCGGACAGATTGTATCGGTAAAACTTACGGAATGTAAGGGCTTTTATTTTATGGGAGAACTTGTTTAAATGTATGCTTATATAGAGGGAATTGTAGAAGAAGTAACGGAAAAATATGCGGTGATCGACAACCAGGGCATCGGGTATGAGATTTATATGCCGAGTACATCTTTGTCAAAACTGATTCATCATGAGAATATAAAGATATATACGTATTATTCTTCAACGGACAATGGTACATTTTTATACGGTTTTTTAACCAAAGAAGAGAAGCGGTTGTTTTTGCTTTTAATCAGTGTAAGCGGTGTGGGTCCGAAGGGAGCCATGGCGATTTTATCCGTTCTTTCTCCGGAGGATTTAACCTATGCGATTATCGGAGAAAATGTAAAAGCCATCACCGCCGCAAATGGAATCGGAACGAAGGCCGCACAAAAGATTATCGTGGAATTAAAGGACAAGTTGGATCTTTTTGAAACCATCGAAAACTCATTGGCAAAAGGCCAAGCCTTAAATGATTCTTTTACAGGTTCAATGAAAAACAATGTATTAAGCGGTTTGACAGCGCTTGGGTTTTCTTCCGGGGATGCGATTAAGGCATTAAACGAAGTGGAAATCGATGAGAATACTACGGAAGAGACATTGTTAAAAGCAGCTCTTTTAAAACTTAAGAGATAAGATATGAAAAACAGAATTATTACCACTGAATTAAATAAAGAAGAACTATCAAACGAGAATATACTTCGCCCCATTACCTTGGATGATTATATCGGACAGACCCAGGTAAAAGAAAGTTTGGTTGTATACATGGATGCAGCAAAAAAACGTGGAGAAAGCTTAGATCACGTTCTTTTGTACGGACCGCCGGGATTGGGAAAAACCACTCTTGCAAATATCATTGCAACGGAGATGGGGGTAAACATTAAGATTACCACCGGTCCCGCCATCGAAAAGCCGGGAGATATGGCTGCCATATTAAACGGTCTTTCCGAAGGAGATGTTTTATTTATTGATGAAATTCATCGACTGAATCGACAGGTGGAAGAGGTATTGTATTCCGCCATGGAAGATTATGCCATTGATGTTGTCTTGGGAAAAGGTCCGACGGCACATTCCATCCGTTTGGATTTACCGAAGTTTACATTAGTGGGTGCAACCACACGAGCAGGACTTTTGTCGGCTCCCCTTCGTGATCGATTCGGAGTGGTGTTCCATTTGGAGTTTTACACACCGGAGGAATTAAAGACGATTATTCTTAATTCCGCAAGACGATTAAACGTAGAAATACATGAAGAAGGTGCGCTTGAACTTGCCAGAAGAAGCAGAGGAACTCCGCGTTTGGCCAATCGCTGGTTGAAGCGTGTCAGAGATTTTGCGGAAGTAAGATATGAAGGTGTAATTTCCAAACAGGTTGCATCCGATACCTTGGATTTGTTGGATGTGGATACTTTGGGATTGGATCGATATGATAAAGAAATCCTACTTACCATTATGGAAAAATTCGGCGGAGGTCCTGTGGGACTGGATACATTGGCGGCTTCTATCGGTGAAGATGCGGGAACCATTGAAGATGTTTACGAACCTTATCTTGTTAAGAACGGGTTCATCAATCGAACACCGAAAGGTCGCGTCGCTACAGACTTTGCTTATGCGCACTTTGGAATGAAAAAATGATTGTTTTTTTCCAATGTTTATGACTATAATAGTAGTGATTTTTTATCTTGGAGGAGTATATGTCAGCGAAAAAGAGTACTCAAGTGCTTATTGGGGGAAAAATATATACTTTAAGCGGCTACGAAGAAGAGGATTACTTACAGAGAATAGCCACTTATATTAACGGAAAACTTTCCGAGTTTGAGGAATTGGAAAGTGTTCATAATTTTACCGTAGACATGAAAAACACTTTGTTGGATATAAATATTGCGGATGATTATTTCAAAGCAAAAGATTTGTGTGAGAAATATGAGGGGGATCTGGAAAACAAGGATAAAGAAATCTACGATTTGAAACATGATTTGATTTCCAATCAGGTACGAATCGAAACCTTAGAGGAACAAATCGGGACGTTAGAGGCTGAGAAAAAAGAACTTTTAACCTTAAAAGCAAGATTGGAAGCATCTTTGGAAGACGCCTTACTTGGACCAAGTTCAGAGGATTAATTTTCAGGGGCTTAAAGGATTTAAGCCCCTGTTTTTATTTGTAACAGTATGGAGAATGCTATGCTTTCAAGTATGGAATTATTGGCTCCCGCGGGAGATTTAAAAATATTTAAAAGTGCCATAGATGCCGGGGCGGATGCGGTTTATTTCGGAGGAGATTTTTTCGGCGCCAGAGCAAGTGCAAAGAATTTTTCGATTTCGGATGCGAAAAATGCATTGGAGTATGCCCATCTAAGAGGGAAAAAAGCATATCTTACCGTAAATACACTTCTTAAGAATCCCGAGATGGAATCAAAACTTTATGATTTCATGAAGGAGTACTATGAATCAGGTATCGACGGTGTAATTATTCAGGATTTTGGTGTTTTTACGTTTTTAAAAGACCATTTTCCCGAATTGGAATTACATGCGTCCACACAAATGAGTTTGATGTCAAAGTATGGGGCGAAGTTCTTGAAAGACCAAGGTGCATCCCGTATTGTTACGGTTCGTGAACTTTCTTTGGCGGAAATCAAAGAGATTCACGAAAATGTGGATGTGGAAATCGAAGCTTTTGTTCACGGAGCATTGTGTGTTTGCTATTCCGGAAACTGTTTGATGTCGTCATTTATCGGTGGAAGAAGTGGAAATCGCGGATATTGTGCTCAGCCATGTCGTTTGCCTTATGAAATATACGACGGTAATAAAAAAAGCATTTACGGAAAAGAAAAATATCATTTGTCACCCAAGGATCTTTGGGGAATTCATGATTTGCCGGGGATGCTGGATGCAGGTGTATATTCCTATAAAATCGAAGGCCGTTTGAAAAATGAAGCCTATGTGACCAACGTGGTTAGTGTCTATCGAAAATATATGGATGTATTATTGTCCGAAGGTGCTAAAGACTACCGTGTGGATGAGAAAGATATCAAACGTCTTATGGATGCCGGAAACCGTGGTGGGTTCACGAATTTGTACTTCCATGAAAGAAACGGGAAGGCACTGATGGATGAGGAAAACTCCGCGTTTTATCAGGAAAATAAGAAACCGGCAGTTTCATTTATAAAAGAATCAAATAAAACTAAACTCTTCGGAGAGTTTATCGCCCATGTGGGACAAGATTTAACCTTTAGCGTTTGGGATGAAAACGGAAATTGCAAAACCGTATCTTCCGTTGTATGCGAGGAAAGTACCAATAAACCCACATCTAAAGAGGATATCTTGGAAAAATTAATCGCTTTAGGTGATTTGCCTTTTGTGTTTGAAGAAATATCTGTTTCTGTGGATGAAAATGCTTTCGTTCCCTTAAAATTCGTAAAGCAGATGCGACGGGAAGCTCTCTTTTTATTCCAAGAAAATAAGATAAACAGAGAAGCAAAGCCCTTTTTGTCTTTGAATGAAAAAGAGTTTTTAAAGGAAAATAAGAACGAAAAACCACAGGTTCGAATTGGAGTTACAACCTATGGTCAGCTTTTGGCTTTGGAAGAAGTTAATTTTGACTTTTCGGTGGTTTTAAATGCTCCCCTTTGGCTGTCTGATGAAGAAAACGCTTTAAAATTTAAGACGTTCGGGAAAGATTTTTATATTTCTTTGCCGCCGGTGATTCGTAAAGACCATATCTCTTTGATATCCGAAAAAGTAAAGGAATATATGAAAGAAGCGAAAGGTTTTTATGCATTAAGTTACGATGGACTGGCTCTTTTGGAATCCCTTGGAGTATCTAAGGAAATGGTATACTTCGGCGACAGACTGTACGCTTATTCCAATCGTGCCGTTTATGCATTTTTTAGACTGGGATATAAGCATACGTTTGTACCTTTGGAACTAAACGAAAAAGAACTCATTCATCGATATAACGAGAATTCCGAAGTGCTTTTATACGGTTATGTGCCTTTGATGTATACGGCGAATTGCATTTCAAAAATTACCTTTGGTTGCAAAAAGAATAAGAATGAAGTTTTGTATTTGAAAGATCGAAAGAATGCATTTTTCCCGGTAATGAATCAGTGCAAAATTTGTACCAATGTTATCTATAACAGCTTGCCCATGATTACGTTTGATCGACATGAATTATTGGAAGGATTAAATCCAAAGTCTGTTCGTGTTGATTTTACCATTGAGGATAAAGCGAAAGTAAAAGAAGTATTGGATTTGTTTGAGAAAATCTATTTGCATCATGAATCCGATGAGATAATGATTTCTCACACAAAGGGACACTTAAAACGAGGAGTATTGTAAGTTGCTGCATTTAATAACGACGATTTCTAAATATACAATTCTTATATTGTTTGCTCTTTATACTTACGAGTCTTTTGCCGTATTTCGACCGGGCATGAAACCCAAAAGAAAAGAGTGGATTTATAAAAAACAAAAGGCACTTACGTATTTGCTTTTGTTAAATGCAAATGCTGTGCTTTTGTGCGTGACCATGGATGTTAGAGTTTTGTTTATGGCTGTGGCTGAGATCGTGTTCTTATCCATTGTCACCATGGTATATTCCAAAATTTACGACGGTGCATCCATCTTAGTTTTAAATAACATGAATATGCTTCTCGGAATCGGTTTTGTGATTTTAACAAGGCTGGATGTGGATAGGGCAATCAAACAGTTTGTGATAGCCATTATCGCTTTAATTGTTACGGTTCTTATTCCTGTTTTCATTTCAAAACTGAAGTTTTTAAACAAGCTTAGTTTTTTGTATGCACTAATCGGAATCCTACTTCTTGGAATCGTGGCATTGGCCGGAAAATCCGAATACGGTGCAAAATTAAACCTATCTCTCGGCCCTGTTTCCGTACAACCGTCTGAGTTTGTAAAGATTATATTTGTCTTTTTTGTGGCTGCGATTTTATATGATTACGAAGAATTATACGAAGTCTTATATGCGACGGTGGTGGCACTTTTACATGTGGGACTTTTGGTGGCTTCCCGTGATCTTGGCGGTGCAACCATCTTTTTAATCACCTATCTTTGCATGCTTTATGTGGCCACGAAGAAGGTATGGATAATACTCGGTGGTGCAGGAATCGGTGCGGTGGGCGGATACTTTGCTTATAAACTGTTTTCCCATGTACAAACCCGAGTAATTGCTTGGCTTGATCCAATATCTGTGATTGATAAAGAGGGATATCAAGTGAGCCAATCCTTGTTTGCCATCGGAACCGGAGGATGGTTCGGAAGTGGACTCGGGGAAGGAATGCCGGAAAAGATACCGGTGGTTTCAAAGGATTTTGTGTTTGCCGCCATATCCGAAGAGTTCGGTGGTGCCTTTGCACTTTGCTTAATTTTTGTATGTATCAACTGTATGCTTATGTTTTTTAACATATCCATGAGTATTCATGATTCCTTTTTTAAACTGATTGCCTTAGGGCTTGCTGTGGAATATGCATCTCAGGTGTTTATCACCATCGGAGGTGTGATTAAATTCATTCCTTCCACCGGTGTGACGCTTCCTCTTGTAAGCTACGGAGGAAGTTCCCTGCTTTCCACCATGATTGTTTTTGCGGTAATCCAGGGATTGTACATGAAACGTAACGAGGAAGAAAGCGAAATAGAAGATGAAAAAAAATAAGAATAAATCTGATGAATTGGATTTGATCGATATTTCCGAATTTATGGAGGAAGATGTTCCGACACCAAAACCAAAGAAAAAGAAAAGAAATATGGAAGTAAACGTTATTACCTATGGCTTTTTGGCTTTGTTTATTTCTCTGTCCGTTTATTTCGGTTATTTTTTGGCGTTTTCATCTGAGGAGTTTATCAATAATCCCTATAATGCACGAATCAATCAAATGTCAAAAAGCACGATTCGCGGAAATATTCTTTCTGCTGACGGAGAGATTTTGGCGGGCACAAATGTGGACGAAGAAGGAAAGGAAACTCGAGTATATCCTTACGGAAATACGTTTTCGCATATTATAGGCTATGATACCAACGGTCTTATGGGAGTGGAATTGGATGCGAATTTCTATCTTCTTCGAAGCCATGATTTCATTCTAAACAGAGTGTTAAATGATTTTCAAAATAAAAAGAGTCAGGGGGATACGGTGATTACCACTTTGGATGCTTCTTTACAGAAGGCGACTTATACTGCCATGAGCGGCTATGAAGGAGCGGTTTTTGCCGTAGAGCCTTCTACGGGAAAGATTTTATGCTGTATATCAAAACCGGATTTTAATCCAAATGTGATTGCCTATAATTACGATTCTTTTGCGACGGATTCCGAGTCTTCCGTATTTTTAAACCGTGCCACAAACGGTTTATATCCTCCGGGATCTACATTTAAAATTATAACCTCATTGGAATATCTTAATGAGGGTGGAAGCGTAGAAGATGAATTTGATTGCAAAGGAAAATTGGCTGACGAAGATTATACGATACACTGTGTGAACAATAAATCTCACGGACATCAGACTTTAAGGGAAGCTTTCGGAAACTCCTGTAATGTTGCCTATGCTCAGGTGGGGTTGTCCTTAGACAGAGCTTCTTTTGCCGATACGGCGAATCAACTTTTGTTTAACGAGACACTTCCATCGAAGTTATCAAATTCAAAAGCATCTTCCTTTACCTTATCGCCTGAGGATAAGAATCCTCGTGTCATGCAGACCGCCATCGGTCAGGGAAAGACTTTGGTAACACCCATGCATATGGCGTTAATTGCATCTGCCATTTGCAATGATGGAGATTTAAAAGTGCCCTACGTGGTAGAAAAGGTGGAGAATCTAAACAAAGTGGAAGTAAAATCTTTTGAATCGGAAGATTACGGACAGATTTTAACCGAAGCTCAGGCAAATGAACTTGAAGAGTTGATGCGTTACGTGGTTACAGACGGAACGGCCTCCGCTTTAAACACCGATGACTATACCGTATACGGAAAAACCGGTTCGGCGGAGTACACCTCTAATAAAGACGATACCCATTCCTGGTTTGTGGGATATGCAAAAGACGGGGATAAAGAAATTGCTTTGGCCATCGTTTTGGAAGGAGCGGGCAGCGGAAGTAAGCATGCGGTTCCTTTGGCTAAGGTAATGTTTGATGAATATTTTAATGAACAGTAAAAAAAGAACCATTCGATTTTCGAATGGTTCTTTTTATATCACGCTTTGAAAACGTATTATGCTCTCTCAACTTTTCCAGAACGTAAGCAGGAAGTGCAAACATATAATCTCTTAGGAGTTCCGTCAACTTTACACTTAACAGATTTAACGTTTGATTTCCACATACGATTGGATCTTCTATGAGAATGGCTCACCTTAATTCCGAAATGAGCACCTTTTCCGCAAACTGCACATTTTGCCATGATAAGCACCTCCTTTATTATCCATCATATTTCGCGTCTTTTTCGACGCAACATTGATATTCTAACAAAGTAAATAGGAAAATGCAAGTATTTTCTTATTGATTTTGAAATTATTTTTCTTTATGATTTACCTCGAAATATTTGTTTTTTTTCGGAAATAAGATATAATAATTCTATCTGCGGACACTCGCAGATGAGGAATGATTTTAACTTGGAGGATTTACTATGCAAGGTCAAGGTCAAATGAAAACTGACTATGGTAAAATTTTGATTGATGCAGATGTGATTGCCACTTATGCCGGTTCTGTAGCAGTAGAATGTTTCGGTATTGTCGGTATGGCTGCCGTTAATATGAAAGACGGACTGGTTAAGCTTTTAAAAGCAGATTACTTAAATCATGGCATTGACGTAACTGTTGTAGATAATGAGATTTCTTTGGACTTTCATGTGATTGTTTCCTATGGTGTGGGTATTGCTACCGTATGCGAAAACTTAGAGGAAACCGTCAGATACCGTGTTGAAGAGTTTACCGGTATGAAAGTTAAGAATATTAACGTCTTTGTAGAGGGCGTTCGTGTCATTGACTAGGAGGAATTTTTAAGTTGGAAGTTACAAATATCAGTGCGTCTCAATTTGCCAAAATGTTTTTAGCCGGTTCAAAGTACTTAGAGGCGAATAAAGATTTAATTAATGAGTTAAACGTGTTCCCGGTACCCGACGGTGATACCGGTACAAATATGACGATGACGATTATGTCTGCCGCTAAAGAAGTGGCAGCCTTAGAAAATCCGGATATGGTGACCCTTTGTAAAGCCATGTCTTCCGGTTCCTTACGTGGAGCCAGAGGTAACTCCGGTGTTATCCTTTCTCAGTTGTTCCGTGGTTTTACCAAGGTTGCAAAGACCCACGAAGAATTAAATGTGGAAGTTATTGCAGAGGCTTGCCAGAAGTCTGTGGAGACCGCTTACAAGGCTGTTATGAAACCGAAGGAAGGTACCATTCTTACGGTTGCAAAGGCAGTGTCCGATAAAGCCGTGGAGATGGCGGATAAGACCGATGATTGTATTGAGTTTTATGAGGCTGTTTTAAAAGCCGGTGAAGAGGCGCTTGCCCGTACTCCGGAACTCCTTCCTGTTTTAAAACAGGCAGGTGTTGTGGATTCCGGCGGACAGGGACTTATTGAAGTTCTTCGAGGCGGATATGACTTTATTTGCGGTAAGGAAATCGATCTTTCCGTAGAGGGAGTCGCTAAGGCTGAGGCAAAACCTGAAGTTGCCATGCCGAAGTATTTGTATCGTATGTCTTTTGTGATTAATTCCACATCACCCATCGATGCAAAGGATGTAATGGACTATAAGGTATATTTGGAAGCTTTGGGAGAGGAAATCTCCGTTGAGCAAAAGAAGCAGTCCATATCCGTTATTATTATGACAAACGAGCCGGGACGTGTTATTTCCAAGGCCACCAAGCTTGGTACCATGTCACAGGTTTCCATGATTAATATCGTAGATGATGAACCGAAAAACGGTGATAAAATCATTGAGATGCCGAAGGCAAAAGAGAAAAAAGAACCGGAAAAGGACTTTGGTTTTGTGACCGTTGCTTCCGGAAATGGCTTGGTTCAGATTTTTAAGGATTTGGGCGCCGATGTGGTAATAGAAGGCGGTCAGACCATGAATCCGAGCACCGACGATATCTTATCCGCGGTGGAAAGAGTTAATGCAAAAACCGTTTTTGTGTTACCGAATAATAAAAACATTATTCTCGCTGCAAATCAGGCAGAAAAGCTTTGTGAAGACAAGAAAGTGGTTGTGATTCCGTCAAAGACACTTCCGCAGGGTATTACGGCACTTATTAATTTTGTGCCGGATCAGTCTGAAAAAGCTAATACAGAGAATATGACTTCTGAGATTTCTCATGTTAAATCAGGTGAAGTAACCTATGCGGTTCGCGATACCATGATTGATGATAAGGAAATTAAAGAAGGAGATTATATGGGTATCGGTGATGCGGGTATCCTCTCCGTTGAAAAAGATTTAACCGAAGTTATGCTTAAGATGCTTGATGAGATGGTTGATGAAGAAAGCGCATTAATCAGCCTTTACTTCGGTGCTGACGTTAAAAAGAAAGACGCCAATAAAATGAAAAAGTCCGTTGAGGAACATTTCCCGGCTCTTGAGGTTGAACTTCAGGAAGGCGGACAGCCGGTTTACTATTACGTGACATCCGTAGAATAAACATTATGTACACTTTAGAAGATTCCATTAAAACTTTAAAAGGTATCGGTTCAAAAACAGCTGTTTTATATGAACGATTGTCCTTGGAGAGTTTATGGGATCTTCTTTTTTATTTTCCCAGGGCTTACGAAGAGTTTCCTTTGCCTACCGCAGATCTTTCAGAGGTTTGCGACGATGAAAAAACAGCGGTTTATTTTACCATTAATGAAATTCCGAAGAACATTAAAACCAAACGGATGGATATCACCACATTACAGGGATTTGTGGGTGATATTCCATTTGAAGTCGTATGGTTTCGTTCGGCATACATAAAAAATCAGTTGCAACTTCATGAGACCTATGTCTTTTACGGAAAAATTACATCGGTAGGTGCTTTTAAAAAGAAGATGGAACAGCCGTTGGTCTTTACCAAGGAAAAATATGAATCCGTACTATCTTCTTTGCAACCTGTTTATTCTCTTACCAAAGGACTTACCAATAATGCCTTAAAAAAACAGTTAAAGTCCGTATTGGATGAAGTTTCGGTGAATGAGTTTTTGCCGGATGAGTTACTTGAAAATCGAAATCTTTTGGGCTTTTTTGATGCCATAAAGGGTATTCATTTTCCTGATTCCTTTGATGAGTTGGCCTCTGCCAGAAAGCGACTGGTATATAATGAATTTCTTTGCTTTATCTTGGAGATGGAGCGGGGAAAACTGGAAGAAGAAAAGGTATTAAACGAGTTTCAACTTTCGAAAGATGACTGTTATGAATCGTGTATTAAAAACCTTCCTTTTGAACTAACGGAAGGTCAAAAGGCATGTCTTAATGACTTAAAAGACGATGTTTCCGGTAAATACGTTTCACAGCGTTTGATTCAAGGAGATGTAGGAAGCGGAAAGACAATTCTAGCATTTCTTTTCATGACACTTTTTGTGGAAAATAATTATCAAGCCGCCATCATGGTGCCCACGGAAATTCTGGCAAAACAGCACTATGAAACTTTTTGCTCTTATATCAGGAAGTTTCAATTGCCTTTTGAAGCATGCCTTTTGGTAGGTTCCATGACCGCAAAGGAAAAACGAGAAGTATACGATAAGGTTTCTTCTGATAAGCCCTGCTATATTATCGGAACCAATGCGCTGATTCAGGAAAAAGCTTCTTATCGGTCTTTGGCGCTTGTGATTACCGACGAACAGCATCGCTTCGGAGTAAAACAAAGGGATGCTTTTCGAAAGAAGGGAATACATCCTTTTACGGTTGTTATGTCTGCGACGCCCATTCCAAGAACTCTTTCCATGATTTTGTACGGAGATATGAATATTTCCGTGATTTCCGATGTACCGAAGAATCGCTTGCCTATAAAGAATGCGGTGATTACGAAAAAAGAATTAAACAATGCCTATCAACTTTTGTATAAAGAAGTGGAGCGGGGGCATCAGGGATATGTGATTTGTCCCTTGGTGGAAGCTTCCGAAAAGACGGAGAGCGAAAACGTAAATGATTACGGGAAAAAGCTTTGTGAGTTATTCAAAAATCGAATTCATATCGGAATTTTGCACGGAAAAATGCCGGCAGAAGAAAAGCAAAGGGTAATGGAGGCTTTTCTTAAAAAGGAGGTTGATGTTTTAGTTTCCACCACGGTGGTGGAAGTGGGGGTCAATGTCCCAAATGCAACGGTGATGATAATAGAAGATGCCAACCGTTTCGGCTTAGCTGCACTTCATCAGCTTCGCGGACGAGTGGGCCGAGGAGACTTACAGAGTTATTGTATCTTCGTGGATGCATCCAAAAAAGAGGAGCAAAATAAGCGCCTTAAAGTCTTAAAGGACAGTAACGATGGATTCTATATCGCCAATGAAGATTTAAAACTTCGAGGACCCGGAGATTTTTACGGAATCAGGCAAAGCGGAGAATTTGATTTCGATTTGGCGGATATTTATCAGGATGCGGATATTTTAAAAATCGCATCCGCGGATGCTAAAGAAATATTAAAGAAGGATGCGACTCTTTCAACGGAAGAATATGAGCCGTTAAATCGATTTTTACAGCAAAAATCCATACATCAATATACCAATCTATAACACGGGATTTCTACTTTTCAATTCGGAAATCTCGTGTTATTATTATGTCACATTTCATAACTTATCAATTCGATGATTCGTCGAGTGCTCCCAGGAATAGGAGAAAAATTGTATAGTGTAATATCTACGGCTGTTATTAACAGCATTGACGGTGTACCGGTCAGCGTAGAAGCTGATATATCCGAAGGTATGCCATTGTTTGAGATGGTTGGATTTTTAGGTGCCGAAGTGCGGGAGGCAAAGGAACGTGTTCGAATTGCATTAAAAAATTGCGGATATCATTTACCGGTAAAACGCATTACCATAAATATTTTGCCTGCAGGTGTAAAAAAAACGGGATCCGGCTTTGATTTGCCAATCGCTATATCGTTACTTTTGGCCATGGAAGTTATAAAAGAAAATGACTTTTCAAAGTGTTTTTTTGTGGGAGAATTGGGGCTAGATGGAACCGTTCACGGTGTGTGCGGTATTCTTCCCATGGTTTCCGGAGCTTACGCTGCGGGAAAAAGGATTTTTGTGGTTCCTATGGAAAATATCGTAGAGGCTTCTTTAATACCGGATATCACCGTAATTGGTGTAGAGACCCTTAAAGATACGGTTTTATATTTAAATGAAGGAATTGTTCCGAAGCAAAAGGCGCATAAAAAGAATAAACAATCAAGGGATGATAATGTTGGTGATTTTTCGGATATCAACGGTCAGGAGTTTGTAAAACGTGCCTGTGAGGTGGCTGCCAGCGGTATGCATAATTTTCTTATGGTGGGACCTCCCGGTGCGGGAAAAACCATGATTGCAAAGTGCATGCCTTCCATACTGCCCAAAATGACAAAGGAGGAACAACTACAGTTATCAAAGATTTACAGTATTTGCGGGTTGTTTGGAGAACGGGAAGAATTATTGTCCAATCGTCCGTTTCGAAATCCTCATCATACCATCAGTGCTGCGGGATTAACGGGAGGAGGCGCAAATTATATTCGCCCGGGGGAAATTTCTTTGGCAAGCGGTGGAGTTTTATTTTTAGACGAACTTCCGGAGTTTCGCACCGATGTTTTGGAAATTTTACGGGAACCCTTAGAGGAAAAAAAGGTTCATATTACACGGGCAAAAGGGGACTATACATTCCCTGCAAACTTCCAATTGATCGCAGCCATGAATCCCTGTAAATGCGGGTATTTCCCTAACTTTAATAAGTGTACCTGTACGAAGCAAAGTGTAAAAAGCTATTTGTCAAAAGTATCTCAACCTCTTTTGGATCGAATTGATATCTGCGTACAAATCAAAGAGGTACCCTTTAAAGATATTTCCGATTCAAGAAAAAATGAATCTTCCGAATCCATTCGAAGTCGAGTGGAACGGGTCCATGAAATTCAAAAGAATCGTTATATAAATGAAGGCTTTTCTTACAATCATCAAATCCCGTCAAAAAAGATAGATACTTACTGTAAATTGGACGAAAGAGGTTTTTCCTTCATGGAAAAGATGTTTGAAGACGCATCTCTAACAGCTCGAACTTACCACAGGATTTTAAAAGTGGCGCGGACCATTGCGGATATGGAAGAAAGTGAGGATATTAAACTTTGTCATTTACAGGAGGCGTTTTTATATCGAAGCATGGATAAACGCTATTGGGAGAAGGTGATGTGATGTATCGATTCTATTTGGCATGCAATTATGGGTTTTCCAATAAAGAAAAACGGATGCTCTTCGAGTGCGTTTCGGATTATGAAGCTATTTATAGAATGACGAAGGAAGAACTTATTCAATATCCGTTTATCAGCGAAGAATCCGCAGAAAAAGCCATGGCGTTTAAAAAGCATTTTGATTTGGAAAAGGAGTATTCGTTTTTTAAGAATACGAATATGCATCTTTTGTGTTATTTTGATGATGATTTTTCCGAGAAGCTTAGGAATATTCATGATTGCCCCTTTCAGCTGTTTTACTACGGACGTTTCCCAAATAAAGAAGATAAAGTGATTTCTGTTGTGGGTGCCAGAAGGTGTTCCGGTTACGGAAAAGAAATGACTTTAAAATTCACGGAAGAATTGGCAAAAAAAGGTTTTTCCATTATCAGCGGGATGGCAATGGGAATAGACGGGTATGCACATCAAGGTGCGCTGAAAGGAAAGGGAGATACTTTTGCGGTATTAGGATGCGGCGTGGATATTTGTTATCCCAAAAATCACACTATATTATATGAAGAAATTAAATCAAGGGGAGGGATTATCTCCGAGTACGGACCCCATGTAGAACCTTTGCCTGATTTTTTCCCAAGAAGAAATCGGATTATTTCAGGTCTTTCGGATGTACTTCTTATTATGGAGGCAAAAGAAAAAAGCGGTTCTTTAATCACAGCTGCCTTAGCATTGGAACAGGGAAAAGATATCTTTGCTTTGCCGGGGAGAATCTCGGATCCGCTCAGTTACGGTACCAATAAAATCATAGCAGAAGGGGCGGGGATTCTGGTTTCGATTCCTCGTTTGATTTCCGATATGAATGAGTTGAAAAACTGGGACTACGATCCTTTGGTCACATTACATAAGAAAAAATTGAATCTTGAAAAAGAAGAATTGTTGGTGTATAGTTGTTTCGATTTTAACTCAAAAAGCATTGATGAAATCGTAGAAGAGACGGGACTTGATGTGATGACGGTACTTCGAAGCATCTTATCCCTGTCCGATCTTGGTTTGATCGAGGAGAGTTTTCTGAATCAATATATAAAGATTTAAGGGAAAAGACTGTGAAAAATCTCGTTATAGTGGAGTCGCCTACCAAGGTAAAGACCATTAAAAAATTCTTAGGAAAAAATTTCGAAGTTATGGCTTCCAACGGCCATGTCCGTGATTTGCCGAAGTCTCAGCTGGGTGTGGATTGCGAAAATGATTTTGAGCCGAAGTATATTACCATTCGAGGAAAGGGAGAACTTCTTGCGGATCTTCGTAAAGAGGTGAAAAAAGCAGACAAGATTTATCTCGCAACCGACCCGGACCGCGAAGGAGAAGCGATTTCTTGGCATTTAACCAAGGCGTTGAATTTAGAAGAGGGAAAGTATGTCCGCATAACATTTAATGAAATTACAAAAAATGCGGTAAAGAATGCTTTTAAAAATCCTCGTGATATCGATATGAATTTGGTGAATGCTCAGCAGACCAGACGTATTTTGGATCGTATCGTGGGATACCGTATTTCACCGGTTCTTTGGGTGAAAGTAAAACGAGGTCTTTCTGCAGGAAGAGTGCAGTCATCCACACTTAATATTATTTGTGACAGAGAAAATGAGATTAACGATTTTATTCCGCAGGAATACTATACGTTAGATGCCACGCTTCAAAACGGGAAAAAAACGTTCCCTGTATCTTTCTACGGAAATAATAAACAAAAACTTGAAATCTCCGATAAGGAATCTTTGGAAAAGATTTTAAAAGAAATCGGAAAGAGTGATTTTAGTGTCAGTGATATTAAAACATCAAAGCGCGTAAGAAAATCACCGCTTCCGTTTACCACTTCCACCATGCAGCAGGAAGCTTCCAAAGCCCTTAATTTTTCTATTCAAAAGACCATGCAGGTGGCACAGCAGTTGTATGAGGGCGTAAATGTAAAGGGCAGTGGTACCGTCGGATTGATTACCTATCTTCGTACCGACTCCATTCGTATTTCCGATGAAGCAAAAGCCTTTGCAAAGGATTATATTACCGAAAAATACGGTGCTTCTTATTATAAGCCCTACAATCCGCCTACAAAGGGAAAGAAGGGAAATATTCAGGATGCGCATGAAGCCATTCGTCCTTCCGATATTTTAAGAACCCCTTCCACCATAGCGGATTCTTTGACAAAGGATCAGTTGAAACTGTATTCTTTAATTTATTTCAGATTTTTGGCAAGCCAGATGCAGGATTGCGAATATGATGTGTTGTCCGTTCGTTTTGAGGCAAAGGATTATATCTTTACTCAGTCCGAATCAAAGAAAACTTTTGATGGATTTACCGCCATCTACGAAGAAGCGGACGAAAAGGATGTGGAGACAAAGTATCAGCTTTCTTCCCTTAAAGTGGGAGATCGATTAAAATGTGTGGAACTTCTGGAAAAACAGCATTTCACACAGGCACCGGCGCATTTTACCGAAGCGTCATTGGTACATACCTTAGAGGAACTGGGTATCGGACGTCCCAGTACCTATTCTCCGATTATTACGACGCTTTTAAAACGTCGTTATATCACAAAAGAAGGACGCCAGATTTACGTTACCGAACTTGGTGAAATTGTAAATGACATTATGAAAAAGTCCTTCCCGTCCATCGTAAATCAAAATTTTACCGCTAATTTGGAAAGCCTTTTGGATGGGGTGGAAGACGGATCTGTAGAATGGAAGAACGTTGTAAGAAACTTCTATCCGGATTTGGACGAACAGGTGCGTCAGGCAGAGAAAGAACTGGAAAAGGTTAAGATTGAGCCTGAAGTTACGGATGTGGTCTGTGAAAAATGCGGACGAAAGATGATTGTAAAATATGGACCGAAGGGTAAGTTTTTGGGATGCCCGGGCTATCCGGAGTGTGTTAACGCGAAACCGTATTTGAAAAAGATCGGCGTAAATTGTCCGAAATGCGGAAAAGAACTGGTAGAACGCCGTTCGAAAAAGGGCAGAAAGTTCTTTGGATGCGAGGGGTATCCGGATTGCGATTTTTCAAGTTGGCAGATGCCGGTAAAGAAACCCTGTCCGAAATGTGGCAGTTATATGGTACATAAAGGAAATAAAATCGTTTGCTCTTCCGAAACCTGTGGTTACAGTGAATCGTCAAAAAATGAGGGTTAAATTTTCGGAATATACATAAAAATTGTATTTTTGTAGAATAATTATACTAAATTGATTGAAAATTCCGCCATATAATGCTAAAATGATAACACTTATGGAGGAATTTTTATGAGTGTACAGTTATTAGACAAAACCCGTAAAATTGGTAAATTATTACATAACAATAATAGCTCAAAAGTAGTATTTAACGATATCTGTCAGGTACTTACCGAGATTTTGGATTCCAATATCTTGGTTATTTCCAAGAAAGGAAAAGCTCTCGGAATCTCTCATTCCGAGCATACCGAAGATATTACGGAACTCATGGTTGGAAAAGTGGGTGGCTTTATCGATCCCGAATTAAACGAGAGATTGCTTTCTATTTTATCCACGAAAGAGAATGTAAATCTGGCTACATTGGGATTTGAAAAGACCGATATTCATCGCTATGCCGCCATTATCACCCCTATTGATATAGCGGGTGAGCGTTTGGGAACCCTTTTTGTTTATCGTTTCGATCGTCAATATGATATTGATGATATCATTCTTTCCGAATACGGAACCACGGTTGTGGGACTTGAAATGATGCGTTCCGTTAACGAAGAAAATGCGGAAGAGAATCGTAAAAAACAGATTGTAAAATCTGCCATCAATACGCTTTCATTCTCCGAGCAGGAGGCCATCGTTCATATTTTTGACGAATTGGACGGAAATGAGGGTATTTTGGTTGCATCAAAGATTGCAGATCGTGTGGGAATTACCAGATCCGTAATCGTAAATGCCCTTCGTAAATTTGAAAGTGCCGGAGTTATCGAATCACGTTCCTCAGGCATGAAGGGAACCTACATTAAAGTATTAAATGATGTGGTCTTTGACGAACTCGAAAATCTTAAGAATAACGATTAATCTGCCGATATACTGATAAAGTATATTCATGGATGATATCTTTTAAAAGGATTTATAGTTTTACTATAAATCCTTTTTTGTATTTCAAACACAAAAACAAGGTGGCCGCTTATGAATAAAATTCATAAATCTTGTGGGTGGATGAAATTAAAGACACAATATAATGTAAAAACCACTTGTCTTTTTATGAAATTACTTTATAATATTAGAAGAGTGGGTTAGTGAAAATAGGAGGATATTATGATTAATTCTAACGCATTTTCTTATATTAATGTGATGGATAAAGCAGCGGACGCCAGCTTTAAACGAGAAACATTAATCGCCAATAATATTGCCAATGCAGATACTCCCACCTATAAAAGAAAAGATTTGGATTTCCAGAGTGTGTTGGAGCACGAACTTCGTACCGGATGCACCAAATATCCGAACTTAGATGGTGTGGTAAAGCACTTGGACACCACGAATCTTAACCCAAAAGAATACAGAGATTATGAGTATTATTCCTATCGAATCGATAAGAATAATGTGGATCCGGATACCGAAAATGTGGAACTTGCATCTGAACAGTTACGCTATCAGGAACTTACCACATCCATTTCACAGGATTTTTCTCATTTTAAAACAGCAATCGGAAGCTAATTATAGGAGGCGCTTATGGGATTATTTCAAAGTTTTGATATTGCCGCAAGCGGTATGACCGCACAGCGTTTCCGTATGGATACGATTGCGGAAAATATCGCAAATATTAATACAACCAGAGACGAAAACGGTGAACCTTATCGCCGTAAAATCGTTACCTTTGAAGAGAAAAACTTAACGGCTATGTCTTTTCGTGACACCTTAAGTTATGTGAATGCTTATAAAGGAAACGGTGTAAAAGTATCTCGGGTTTATGAGGATACGGAGACCGATTTTGTGATGGAATACGATCCTTCTCACCCGGATGCGGACGAGAACGGTTATGTTACCTATCCCAATGTAAATACCGTTACGGAGATGACGAATTTGATTGATGCTTCCCGTGGTTATCAGGCAAACGTTACCGCTTTTAATGCATTAAAGGCCATGACAAGCCAAGGGATTACCATCGGTACATCATAAAATTAGGAGAGTATAGATTATGGATATTACCGCCATTACAAACCTCTACCAAAACACACCGGTAAAGGATTATAAAAATACGGTTTCCATTCCCACCAATAATTCCGAGGACTTCGGAGCGATTTTTGATTCCGTTATGAATATGGTGGGTGAAACCAACACTTTACAGAACAAAGCTTCCGCTGAAGAGATTAAATTTGCTTTGGGAGAAGCGGATAATTCACACGACTTAATGATTGCTCAGCAAAAAGCAGGGATAGCTTTACAGTATACGGTAGCCGTGAGAGATAGATTTTTACAAAGCTACCAAACAATAATGAATATGCAAATATAAAGTAGATGATAAGAAATATAATTTCAAATTTATTTGGAATTATATTTCTATCAGATACTAAAACACATTCGTATTTTTCGAATGAAATGAGAAAAATACGAATGGGTTTATGAATTACGAAGTAATTCATATTTATATGAAACAGAGAGTAATTATTTAGGAGAGTAGGAAAATGCCTGAACAATTGCAAAACATCATCAACAAAATCAAGGACTGGTGGTCTAAATACGATGGCAGACAAAAGGCCATGATGATTTCCGCCGTAGCGGTTGTCGTGGTTGCATTGGCGATTCTTGGTTTTGTTGTATCACGTCCCACATGGAAAATCTTAGCCACCGTGACTTCTGCCACAGATGCACAGTCCATTCAGTCGATATTGAGTGATAACAATATTGAAGCTCAAATGGAACAGCAGGGCGGAGCTTATGTTTTTAAAGTTAAAAGCGAAGATGAGACCCAAGCGGGTATGCTTCTCGGTACCAACAACATCCCTTCCGCTCGTTATTCCATCGATAATGTTTTGGATGGTAGCTTTACATCCACTGAAGCAGATAAGCAGAAGAAGTATTTGCAGTTTTTGCAGGATGAGTTTGCGGATTATTTGGAATCCATGGATACCATCAATTCGGCAAAAGTAACCCTTAATATTCCGGATGATGACGGAACTTTGATTGCAAACGATGCAGACTCTTATTGCTCCGTAGTTGTAGACGGTACCTTAGATGAGGAAGGTGCTGCTGCCGTTGCCCAGTATTTAGCTACCAACCTGGGAAATGATAATACCAAAAACATTACCATTTTGGATAAGAAATCAAACGTTTTATTCTCAGGCGGAGACGAGGCTACTACAGCAGGTATTGCCGCATCCAACCAAAAGGTAAAGCAGGAAGCCGAAACCTTGATGGTAAATAAAGTTAAGAATATTTTATCAGAATCCGAAAACGGTACGGCGATTTTTGATAATACACAGATTGCTGTTAACCTTAGCATGGATTTTGATGATACCAATAAGGTGAAATATGACTATTCCGTAGATGACGGTCGTACGGAGGGCTATTTAAGTTCCGAAACCCATTCGGAAGCACAGTCTGATTCCGGCATCGCAGGAACACCGGGTACGGATTCCAATGATGATACTACGTATGTAATTGAAGACGGAAGTAATACGTCATCTTCTTCTGAAGATTACACAAGGAATTACTTGCCGGATGAGGAAATTACAACTACCAACGGTGAAAAAGGGAAAGTGGACTATAATGCATCCACGCTTTCCATCGTGGCATATCGTTATGTTACCTACAATGAGGATATCATGAAGGCAAACGGGGAGTTGGGAGAGCAAACCTTCGAACAGTATGCTGCTGCAAACGGTGATATTACAAAGACGGAAGTGGATGAGGATATTATCACTGCTGTTTCCAATGCCACCAGTATTCCGACCGCGAATATTTCCGTTTTAACATATGATGTTCCCATGTTTGAGTATTCCGACAGCACATTTAAGATTACCGATTATTTGGAAATCATAATGGCGCTTCTCATTTTTGCAATGCTTGGATTTGTTGTATTCAAGACGTTACGCAAGGAAGAGGAAGAAGAAGTTGCCGAGGAAGTTTCTGTTGAGACCTTACTTGAACAGCAGGCAGCGGAAGAAAATCTCGAGGATATCGGATTTAACGAGAAGTCCGAGGCTCGTATTTTGATAGAGAAGTTTGTAGACGAAAAACCGGAAGCCGTTGCCTCCTTGTTGCGTAACTGGCTAAACGAAGATTGGGGTTAATATGTCTGATATATCTGAATTAAATGGCGTACAAAAAGCGGCGATTCTTTTGATTACATTAGGTCCGGAAAAGTCAGCAGACATTTTCAAACACCTAAAGGAAGAAGAAATCGAAGAGCTTACTCTTGAAATAGCAAATACCCGAAGCGTATCTCCGCAGATCAAGGATGAAGTAATCAACGAATTCTATCAGGTCTGCCTTGCACAGCAGTACATCGCAGAAGGTGGTATCGGATACGCAAAAGAGCTTTTGGAAAAGGCTTTGGGCGACGAGGCGGCACAGGCAGTTATCACAAAACTTACCGCATCCTTACAGGTTCGTCCTTTCGAGTTTATTCGAAAGACGGAGCCTGCTCAGGTATTAAACTTCATTCAGGAAGAACATCCGCAGACCATTGCCATGATTTTGTCTTATTTGCCGTCATCTCAAGCATCTCTTATTTTGGGGGCTTTGGGACCGGAAAAACAGGCGGATGTTGCAAAGCGTATTGCCATGATGGATCGTACGTCTCCGGAAGTCATCAAAGAAGTGGAACGTGTCTTGGAGCGTAAACTTTCAAACCTTATCAACCAGGATTACACCATCGCCGGTGGTGTGGATTCCGTTGTTGCTATCTTAAATGCGGTAGACCGTGGTACAGAAAAACGTATCATGGAGACATTGGAAATCGAAGAGCCGGAATTGGCGGAAGAAATCAGAAAGAAGATGTTCGTATTCGAGGATATCCTTCTTTTGGACGACCGTGCGATTCAGCGTGTGCTTAGAGATGTTGAAAACTCTGACCTTGGCGTTGCTCTTAAGGGTGCAAACGAAGAAGTTCAGAATGCTATCTTTAAGAACCTTTCCTCTCGTCTTGCAGCCATGATTAAAGAAGATATGGAATACATGGGCCCGGTTCGTATGAAGGACGTGGAAGAAGCACAGCAAAAGATCGTTGGTGTTATCCGAAAACTGGAAGATTCTTCCGAAATTGTTATTTCCAGAGGTGGAGGTGACGATTTAGTTGTCTAAGGTTGTTAAATGGCAGTTTATCACTCAAGAAGAAGAGAATGCGCATATTGATTCCAACGATAAGATTCGGGCAAAACTGGAAGCTTATGAAAGAAACCGAATCAAGGAAAAAGAACAGCGTTATGCTCGTTTAAAGGATGAGTTTTATTCTGCAATTACCCAGGATGAAGAAGGTAACGTGATTTTGCCTTCCGATGAAGAAGGAAACGTGGTTTTTCCTTTGGATGACGACGGAAATCCTTTGATTATCATTGACGAAGATGGAAATGTGGTAGATGCTTCGCCTTCTTCTGATGAAGATGATGAAAAAATGCCTTCTGTCAGTTCGGAAATGCTTTTGGAAGAGGCACAGGAAGAGGCGGAAAAGATAAAGCATGATGCCCGTTTTGCGGCAGATATGATTTTAGATGAAGCCAGAGATCAGGCAGAGGCTTTAAAACGCCACTATGAAGAAGAAGGGAAAAAGACCGGATATCAGGAAGGTTTATCCCAGGCGATAGAGGAATACAATAAAAAAGAGGCTCTTTTAGAAGCGGAAAATGCCAGACTAAAAGAGGAATACGAGAAAAAACGTATGGAACTGGAAGCACAGATTGTAAGTAGCGTTTGCGACACGTTAGAACAGTTTTTCTGCGTTCAATTCGGTGACTCCAAGGAACTTTTGCTTCATCTGGTGGATAATTGCCTTTTGAATATTGAAAATTCCAAAGAGTTTTTAATTAAAGTAAACGAAGAAGGCTTTTCCTTCCTTCAGGAGAATAAAGAGAAACTTCAGGAAAGAGTGGGAAGTGATGTGGTATTGGATATCGTCCGTGATCCGGTGCTTTCCGACGGAAGTTGTATTATTGAAACGGACGGAGGCGTGTTTGACTGCAGCCTGGATACGCAAATGAGAAATTTAATTAAGGATTTAAGGTCTTTAAGCGTTTAAACTTTTGGATATTAAATCCTTTTCTTAAAATAGGGGAAGAATATGGCAGACCTTGCGGTAAAACTAAACAGCATACTTTCTAACACCTACTTTGACCGCTTGGGAAAAGTGACAAAGGTGGTTGGACTTACCATTGAATCCGTAGGCCCGGAAGCAAAGTTAAACGATGTTTGTCATATTAAAATCGACGATGGAACTTATGTGTCTGCGGAAGTTGTCGGCTTTGTGGATAATCGACTTCTTTTGATGCCTTATGAAAATGTGGAAGGCATCTCAGTGGGTGCCATTGTTGAAAATACCAATCGTCCACTTGAAATCCCTGTGGGTAATGAACTTTTAGGTCATACCTTAGATGGCCTCGGTCGCCCCACAGATATGGACGAACTTTTACAGCTGCATCAGGCATATCCTGTGGATGCACCACCGCCGGACCCTATGGAGAGGGTCATCATCAATGAGGTGTTACCTCTTGGGGTAAAAGCGGTAGACGGTTTGATTACCGTAGGAAAAGGCCAGCGTATCGGCATTTTTGCCGGTTCCGGCGTAGGAAAAAGTACGCTGATGGGTATGTTTGCGAGAAATACCAAAGCTCAGATTAACGTAATTGCTTTAATTGGAGAGCGTGGTCGTGAGGTTCGTGAATTTGTGGAAAACGATTTGGGCCCGGAAGGCATGGCTCGTTCCGTAGTGGTGGTAGCCACCTCCGATAAACCCGCGCTTATTCGTAAAAAAGCTGCTATGACAGCTACGGCGATTGCAGAGTATTTTCGAGATCAGGGCATGGATGTGCTTCTTATGATGGATTCCTTAACACGTTTTTCCATGGCACAGCGTGAGATCGGACTGGCCTCCGGTGAACCGCCGGTTACCCGTGGATATCCGCCTTCCGTTTATGCGGAAATGCCGAAGCTTTTGGAACGCGCAGGAAATTCTGCGGTAGGATCCATTACCGGATTATATACGGTGCTTGTAGACGGTGATGACTTTAATGAGCCCATTACCGATACAGCCAGATCCATTTTGGATGGCCATATTGTTTTAAATCGAAAACTTGCGCAGCAGAATCATTATCCTGCCATTGACGTATTGGCCAGCATATCGAGAGTTATGTCCGCAGTCGCGTCCAAAGAACATAAGAAAGTGGCGGGACAGCTTAAAAATGTAATGGCGACCTATTCGGAAGCCGAAGATTTGATTAATATCGGTGCATATAAGCCCGGTTCCAATAAAAATATTGATTTTGCGATTTCCAAAATCGATGCGGTAAATGAGTTCCTTTTACAGGAAACAGACGAGAAATTCGATTTTGAAAACGAAATCGCCATGCTCTTTGAAATGTTCCCGCTTCCGGAGGAACCAAAGCCTGCAGCAAAGGAGATTCCTCTCGCAGAACCGGAATTTGAGGAGGAACCAAAAGAAGAGGTGACGGCAGAGGAAGAAGAACCGGATGTATCCGCACTCCTTGCCGATCAAGATTCCTCTGATGGATTAGAGTAATCTGTATAGTCATCTCGAGGAAGGCGGCTGATGGAGATATAATATGGCAAAATTCGTATATCGAATGCAAAATATATTAAATCTTAAGGAAAAGTTGGAGTCTCAGGAAAAAATCGCTTTTTCTTTAGCGAATCAGCGGCTTTTGGAGGAGCAGGATAAGTTATCTGCCCTTATGATTCGTAAAGCGGATTATGAAGCGCAGCTTAAGGAGATGACCCAAGGAACCCTTTCCATTCGGGATATTAAGATATGCAAAGAATCCATTAATGCGATGAAATCCAAGATTCGCGATCAGTTGATAGAAGTTAGTCGTGCTCAAAAAGAATTGGAAATTGCACGTCGTCGTTTGGATGAAATCATGAAAGAACGTAAAACCCACGAGAAACTGAGGGAAAAGGCGTTTGAGAACTTTAAAGAAGAGATAAAAGCAGAAGAAAGTAAGGAAAATGACCAGTTGGTCAGCTTTACCTATCATAATAAATCTTAATTGGAGTAGTCATGGCAGACGAAGAATTATCGAAGAAAGAACAAAAGAAAAAAGAAAAAGAAGAGAAAAAAGCCGCTAAGAAAGCTGCCAAAGGAGGCGCCGGCGACGAAGAAAACCTCGATGAAGAAGAAGGCGGATCCACCGCCTTAGTTGTGATTGTCGGAATTTTAATCGCCGTAGTTTGGCTTGCGATTTTTGCCCTTTTAATCAAGATGGACGTGGGTGGCATAGGCTCCACTGTTTTATATCCGATTTTAAAGGACGTGCCTTATGTAAATCAGATTTTACCGGAAGTGGAAGAATATGCCGAAGAAGATGCGGCTTATCAGTTTGCCAGTGTGGATGAAGCCGTTGTTCGCATAAAAGAGTTAGAAGCACAACTTGCAGATGCTCAGGCCTCCGGTACCGCGGATGCTACCCGTGTTGCAGAATTGGAAGCACAGGCTCAAGAATTGGCCATTTATAAGGCAAACGAAAAAAATTTCGAAGAAACCAAAGAAAAATTCTATGAAGAGGTTGTTTTTGGAGACAAATCACCCGATATAGAAGAATATAAGAAGTACTATGAGGCGATTGAGCCTGAAAATGCTGAGGTTTTATATAAGCAGGTTGTGAAACAATCCGAGGCAAATCAGGAAATCAAAGATTACGCCAATACATATTCCAGTATGAAGCCGGCACAAGCAGCTGCCATCTTTAATACCATGACAAATGATTTGAAATTGGTAGGAAAGATTTTATGGGCGATGGATACGGAATCCAGAGGAAAAATTCTCGGGGCCATGGATGCGGACATTGCGGCCAGTGTTACCAAACTCATGGAACCTTAGAATTATATAAATTCAAGGATGATCAAATTTTTTGCTACGGATGGCGAAGAAAGGAGAACTAAAAATCTCATATGACCAGCGCTAATGTGTCTCAGATTCCTTTTGGATTTATGGAGAACACAAAAGCCAAATCCGCAGCGAAGTCAGAGGCTAATTCCGGTGATTTTATGCAGATGGTCACCAATTCTTTACAGTCCACGGATCAAAAGAATGATATGACATCTACTTTTGTTCAAGCACCACAAAGCGACAATAAAGAAATTGCACCACAGCAGTCCTTTAATCAAACGGATTATTCAGCCAGAACGATTCCAAACAACAATCAGACTTCACAGCAAATGTCACCGGAAACGGTTGACGAAGCCATTGAAAAGGTGGACAAGTTTATTTCCGAAGTGAAATCGATTCTTTCCGAAGATATGGATGTATCGGATGAAGAAATCAAAGAAGCCATGGAAATCTTAGGATTTAACATGATTGACTTAACACTTCCGGAAAACGTTTCAAAACTTCTTGGAGTTTTGGAAGGAGATGAAAACGTATCTCTTATCCTTAACGATACGGTATCAAACGTTTTAAGCGATTTGGAACCGGTGATTTCAAATTTATTTGAAACTATGGAAGTTACAAATACGGATGCACTTAAAAACCTATTGGCAGAAAATGATTTGGTTGTAACGTATGACGGACTTACAAAAGCTCCTGTTGATTTTGGACCTAACGGAGAGGTCAACGGAGTGGAACTTTCTCAGGAGGAGACGGTTTCGCTTAAAGTCCTTAATACAGATCCATTGATTTTAAAAGAATCAAACCAAACGCCTACTACAGAAGAACCTACAGGTCTTGAGACTCCTGTAGATGTAAAGGCTCCACTTGTATCGGAAGAAACCAAAGTAAAAGCAGAACTTGAAAACTTTGATTTTGAAGAAGTTCAGGAAATGGAAATAGATAAAGCAATCGTTTCCGCTCCTAAGCCGGATTTGAATTCAAATTCGGAAAACTTCTTACAGAATCAAAACGGAAAGAAGAGTGAAAGTGGTTTTGAACCCACTGCCGTTACGAATACTTCCGTACATTATTCCACTAGCGTAACAAACGATTCTTCAATCTCTTTTGAAAATGTTGTAAAAGAATCTACTACTTCTTATACCAGCATTGATGTGGAAGATATTATGAATCAGATTGTTACTCAAACAAGAACCTCAGTATCAGAAAATCTTACCTCTATGGAGTTGGAACTTCATCCGGCATCCTTAGGAAAGATGTATTTACAGGTTACCGAATCTAACGGAACCATTTCCGCTAAACTGATAACGGAAAATCAGGATGTAAAAGCGGCGCTGGAAACACAGATGGCGATTTTAAAAGACACCTGGAATCAACAGGGAATGAAAGTAAATGCCATTGAGATTTCCGTAGGAACCAGAGAATTTGAAGAGCAGTTGGATGCACAGGCAAATGCCACATTTGAAAACGGATCTTCACATTTTAACGGTTCAAATGAAGATAAGGAACCTTCCGGAGGTATCAGAAATCTTAACTTAAACGGTTTGGAAGAATTACCGGAGGATTTAACAGAAGAAGAACTCTTGGCCGCCAAGATGATGAAAGATTCCGGAAATTCCATTAACTTTACCGCATAGAAAGGATATGAAATATGTCTTTAGTTGGTGAAATCAAAAACGGTCAGTATGTAAATGACAAAACAAAAACCACTGAGAATAAGGCAAAGTCTACCACAGATCAGACCAAGGAAATGTTTTTACAGCTTCTTGTAACCGAGATGCAGTATCAGGATCCGCTTCAGCCTACGGATAATTCGGAATACGTAAAAGAGTTGGCTACCTTCTCTCAGGTAGAAGCTTTAAATTCCGTATCCGATAAGATGAATGAGTTACAGGCATCCGCTTTGGTTGGAAATTATGTAACATTAATCGGCGAAGACGGTAATGAAATCAAAGGTTGTGTTGACTATGTCACCACCGATTCCGATGCCATTAAAGTTTCCGTTGACGGAACACTTTATAACGTAGATGACATTCAAACCGTTCAGGATTCGACTTATTACGAAGCCGGTGTTTTGGCACAGACCTTCAGTTCCAAAGTAGCAGCGTTGCCAAGTATATCAAACCTTAATGTGGCAAGAGATACTTCCGCAATCAATGAAGCCAGAACTTATTACAATGCATTAAGCGATTATGTAAAGAAGTTCGTTTCTCAGGATGATTTGTCAAAACTTACCGCACTGGAGAAAAAACTAAAGGGTGAGGATGAAACGAAAAAAACCGATGCCTCATCTACAACGCAAACTACCGGTGCTTAAAGGTACGGAGGAGATTATGAATCAAATTCAAAGTGGATTTACATCCATACAACAAGTAACCGATCGTTACCTGAATACTTCAAATAAAACTTCTGGCGTAAATATCTCCGATTCCTTTGCTTCTTATTTGCAGACACAAATCGATGAGGCAGAAAAAGCGGGAGAGGTAAAGTTCTCAAAACATGCCGCAAAACGTTTGGATGACAGAGATATCATTATGACGGAAGAACAAAAATTAAGATTAAATGAGGGCATTTTAAAAGCCGGAGCCAAAGGCATTCAGGATTCCTTGGTAATGGTTGATTCCCTTGCTTTTATTGTAAATGTTCCCAGTAATACGGTAATCACCGCATTAGAATCCGATGCTTCGGAAGACGGAATATTTACCAATATCGATGGAGCTGTTATAGCTTAGGAGGACAAAAACTATGATGAGATCACTTTACTCTGGTGTATCCGGATTAAAAACACACCAGACAAAAATGGACGTTATCGGTAATAATATCGCCAACGTCAATACAGTAGCATTTAAATCATCCGGCGTAACTTTCGCCGATATTATGTATCAGACCACTTCCGGTGCTTCCGGTGCAACAGAAACCACCGGTGGTGTTAACCCGAAGCAGATTGGTCTCGGTGTTCAGTCCGGTTCCACAAAGGTATCCATTACCTCTACCGGTTCCGCGCAGTCCACAGGAGATGCACTTGATATTAAACTTACAGACGCAAACTCCACAAATTTCTTTATTGTAAATAACGGAGCATCCAATTTGTTTACCCGTTCCGGATCCTTCTACTTAGACGGAAACGGAAACCTTGCAATGACCTCTACCGGATATTTGGTACAGGGATGGCAGGTAGATAAAAACACCATGTCTATCGTTAAGGATACGGTTTCTCCTCTTCGTATCATGCAGGCAGAAAACTTAACTTCAGCTCCGGAAGCTACCACAGATGCAAATGCATCAGGCGTTATCGATAAAAACGATACCAACGTTAAGAGTGAAAGCGGTTATACCATGTCCCTTTCTTTATACGATAACTTAGGTTATGCCTATACCGCAAAGTTTTCCGTTAAGGGATTCGATACCAACGACAGTTTGAATCTTTACGGTGCTACGGATGCTGCGGGTAATGAAGCAAAAACCGATGGATTAAATACCTATACGGTAAAACTTACCGCGATTTACGATCAGCAGAATAACGATATCTTAAAGGATTATATGAATGAGCAGACAGCTACTTTGCAGGAAGCTTTACAGAATGCAAAAGCAGCCGCTACCGCGACAAATCCGAATACAGCAGCGATTCAAGCTGCACAAACAGCTTTGGATGCAGCTGAAAATGCGGTTCTTGCAACTATTTTCGGTAAAGCTGGAAATAAAGAAGCAACCGACTACGATGTTTCCGCAAACTATAAGTATTCCGGCGGTATTTATACAACAACCGACGGAAATTTCCAGTTTAATTCTGCTGCCGGCACAATTACAACAAATGCTGCAGGTGATTTGGGTGTAAATATGACAAGTACATTAACACCTCCGGATCCTGATCAGTTTGTATCTTTACAGAAGTTGTTCGGTTTAACTGCAAACCAAGCAGAAGCGGTAAAGGCTGCTTATGAGCTTTCCAACAAAAATGTTTCCATTACCGGATCCACCCTTCATGTGGTAAAGGATGCCGTTAACTACAACTTAGATTTTAATGCCGCAAACGGTGTGTTTGATAATATCAGCGGTGATACCGCTGTAGATTTAAATATGGCAGTTTTGGGCGATCAGTTCTCAAATATCGCAGTAGATTTTACAA
>ODAI014799531.1_pt1 | contig 32458 bp, 9 predicted proteins | sample 1539321 | NCBI WGS metagenome assembly ODAI01 (sample SAMN02144231, study PRJEB22623) | gut metagenome | biome: sheep rumen | host: Ovis aries | place: New Zealand
GATCATTATGCCTGGGGCGAACTTAATCCCAAAGAGAACTATAGCCAAGCTACTTATCAATACTATGACAACGGATATGAGGATATCGGTGCTAACATAACTGGCAATCCTCTTTATGATGTCGCCACAGCCAAATGGCGCAGTTGTTGGCGTATGCCTACTAAGGCTGAATTCGATGAACTGCGTAGTAAGTGCAGGTGGTCATGGACAGACAGGGAGACCGATGATGGCATTAGCCAACGTGGATTACTTGTTGAGAATGTCAACAATAATCCAGATAGTGTTCTCTTCCTCTCCGCAAATGGCTATCGTAATGGTTCTAACCTCCATTATACTGATAATTGCTATTATCAAACTGGCTCAGAATACAATTCTCAATACAATCGTTATCAACTTAACAATGAAAACAACATGAATAGATATGCCTGGAAATATGAAGGCTTATCTGTTCGACCAGTCTTTGAGAGTAATATCGAAACGGAGTCAGGAGTCTATCTTTTTGTACATACTGACAGTATAAGCTATAGCACAGACCACACATCGACTAATATGTATGGTACTACTCGTGGATTAGATGATGACGTGACCGATATCACCCAAGGGTTTGTTATTGGCACTACTGAGAATGTTGAAATTGGTAGCAGTGATTTGGAGGTTACACTGACTCAGCAGGCTGCTGATAATGGTAGCTATCATCTACCTCTGACCAAAGAACAAATGAATCAACTTGATTTTGCAACAAAGTATTATGTTCGGTCATATATCACCTACGACGGTGACACGTGGTATGGCGATCCATTGGAAATGCTTGCCATGACTATAACCACCGATAGTACCAATTGGCAGGTGGGCAAGTCCGAAGCGCGTCTATGTGGAACTGTGACTGGTATCACAGAATCTGTTGTCAGTTCGACAGAAATCGGTTTTGTTGTTGGTACCACGCCTGATGTAACATTTGACACGACTGAGCATATAGAACTTCCATGCGATTCCATTGTTAATGGCAAATTCGTATGCGACTTCCCCGATATCGATTTCAAACAATACTACTATCGTGCCTTCATACGTCAGGGCGGTCGTACTGCATACGGAGAGCCAAAGATGCTTGGACTGGAGTTTGTTGATCTCGGCTTGCCTTCGGGATTGAAGTGGGCAAATATCAATGTCGGCTCGCAAACTCCAATGGACGATGGTGATCCCTATTCATGGGGTGAGGTACAGACAAAGAGTAGTTTCAATAATAATGTTGACAACAGATCTTTGGGAACAGACATTGGCGGCACTACCAATGATGCTGCGCAGGTGAACTGGAAGGGTCCTTGGCGCATGCCATCAAAGGCGGATGTCGAGGAACTCCTCGCTAACTGTACATGGCAGTCAGCAACACTTTATGGTAAGTCTGGTCACTTGCTTACAAGTAAGATTAACGGCAAAACTATCTTCCTTCCATTTACAGGACATTGGTTTAATGGACATAACCGCTATGACTATAATTGGCGTTATCTATTATGGACGTCAACATGGAGTCATGACAATCGTGCATGGTACTTTGACAATTATCCTCAAGGTGATCCAAGACCGAAGATGGAACATGAAGATGTGCATGGCTATGGATTCTTTGTTCGTCCTGTTGCTCTCGTCAACGACACTCTTGACGACAAGTCTATGATACAAATGACTACTGACAGTGTAGAATGGGAGGTGGGCGAGACAACGGCAACGCTCCATGGATATCTGCTTGGTCTGCGTTACAATAGTAAGGCCACAGAGTCAGGCTTCGCATACGCGACTACACCTAATGTCACGGATCAAACCATTGGAGTTAATTATCTTAAGACCAATGAAGGTGAACTTTATAATGTTGCCAGTGGTCATTTCACTGCAACAATGCCGGACATTGTCGATGGCACAATCTATTATTACCGTGCATACGTCAAGGTTGATGGTAAATACTACTTTGCCAATGAGCGTGAGTTCGGTAGAAGAATTGTTGATCTTGGATTGACTTCTGGAACGTTATGGTCGAATATCAATCTCGGTGCAAGTAGTATTGATGATAGCGGCGACTATTATGCATGGGGCGAGACTTCGACCAAGTCACGTTTCGACAAGCCTGCTACATATCCAGACCTTGGCGAGGATATTGCTGGAAGTGATAACGATGCTGCTCATGTCAACTGGGGTGGCTTATGGCGCATGCCTACACGAAGTGATATCGAGGAACTGCTCAGTCAGTGTACGTGGACAGAGGTGACTAAGTATGACTCACCAGCATACAAGGTCGTTGGACCAAGTGGCGATAGCATCTTCATTGTCAAGGGTGGATCTATGAATGGCACTACTGTTTCTAATGAAGGAACTCGTGCATCTCTATGGTCATCCAACCTCAATACAACCGAGGGTGCAAGCAGTGAGAATGCATACGGAACCAGCTTCTATGGTAACACCCGTACGATAGATGCAGTAGCTCGCTATCTCGGTTATACCATCCGACCTGTGGCTAAGTATAACAACACTCTACCTGATGGAACAAGGATATATGTATCTACAGACAGCACCAACTGGCAGGTAGGCATGACCTCAGTTCGCCTCATCGGATCTGTTCAGAGCGAGAAGAGTGTTGAGATGACACGTGGCTTCGTCGTCGGTTACAACAAGGATATCCAAGTTGGTGATGCCAATACGATTGATGTTATTGCCGATGACACCTTCCGTGGCACAATCACCTATGATAAGGACACCACCTACTACTATCGAGCTTACGTGAAGGTTGGTGACACCTATTACTATGGTAAGGATGCCGAGGGTAACAGCGACGTACGTCGTTATGGTCTTGAGTTGATAGATCTTGGTTTTGGCAACATCAAGTGGGCAAGTATCAATATGGGTGCTCAGTTTGACGCATGTGTAGGCGACCGCTATGCATGGGGCGAGACTATTGTCAAGAGCAACTACTCTCAGCCAACTTACACCTATTACGACAACGGCTACGAGGATCTTGGTTCTGATATTAGCGGCACTCGTTACGATGTTGCAAAAGAGAAGTGGGGTGGCAACTGGCGTATGCCAACCCAGACAGAGATGCAGATGTTGCTTGACAGTTGTCAGTGGCAACGGACAACAGTTGATGGTCAGAGCGGCTATCTGTTGACAAGCGTGAAGAACAACAAGGAAATCTTCCTACCAGCTGCAGGTTATCAGAGTACTACCTATTACAACGGAGTAGGAGAGGAGTGCCACTATTGGACATCAACTCTCGACAGCGAATCACAAGCTGACATAATGTTTGCAACAGCCAATAGTTATACGGTACAAGCAGCCAACCGCTTCTTGGGTATCTCTGTACGTCCAGTGACAAAGGCAGGCCCTGACGAAGGTGGCAATGGCGATATCACTGGTGGTCACCAGCAAGGTGGCAGTCAGCAGACTGGCGGTGACGGCACTGGTGGCGGAGGCGCAGGTTCTGGTAATACTGGTGGTACTATAATTGCCGACTAATTCCAGAGTCGTAAAGAACAAAAGTATAAATCATAATCATCCATCTATATGAAGAAGTTGGTAGTATTTTTGGTAACAATGTTGACAACAATTCAACTGCAAGCTCAGAACGAATTGTATGTCTATCAACATAATGGTGTGATTGACACGCTGTCGATGAGCAATGTGACTAACATCAGTCACTCACGCTACGACAGTAGTGGTACACGTCAAGAGGACTTTGTTATGATGAATGTCCTGTTGAATGACAATTCAGAGCGCAGCTATCTGTTGTCACAGCTCGACAGTGTGATCATTCAGCGTGACGGACGCCGTATCCACCTCACCCGTTTTGCGGGTGGTATGAATGTCGATGGGTTTGCCAGCCGAAAGGCCCCTCGTCGCACTTCCTTGGATGGTGATTTCATGGCTTCGAGTTCTGCTGTTGACTTCTTCTGGGAAGAGGGTGATAATATCTTCTTAGAAGACAACACCAAGAGTGATAGTGTGTACATCAGAGAAGGCAAGGCAACTGCTGAATTCTTCTTTGATACAGAGGTGACAGGCGATCAAGTAACGGTCTATTACCCTGGTAACGATTCCGAACTGAACAACGAGGTGCGCGTGTCAAGCCTGCAGCATCAGTCGGTAGCTGGCAATAGCAAGCACATAGGTGCCTATGGTGATTGTGGAACAGCTGTTGCAGTACGCGGCAATGATGACGTCTACTATTTTAATCTTGAGCATAAGGCTTCCTATCTGTGCTTTATGCCATATATAGGAAATGACCTTAAACGCACTGTGCTAAAGAAGATAGTTGTTCGTTCTGACTCAGCTATAGCTGGTGTCTTCTTGTTAGATTCTGAGAAAGGTATGCTTCCGAAAAACGATACCACTCATGTGATCACACTCACAACCGACGACTTTGTATTGCCCCAGCGTGCCTCACAAAACATGACGGCTTTTATGGTGATTGCACCACAGAATGGAGAAGCTCGTCTGACGTGTGAGTTCACAGTCTACGACACAGAGCTACAGTCAACTGGTGTCTATACCAAGATGGTCGACATCGCTACTGTTGAACCGAATATGGTCTATGTTCTGAGAGCTAATTGCAATAATTACGTTGTTGACTTAGGATTGCCAGTGAAATTCCTCAACCATAACATGGGAGCTTTTGCTCCCGAAGAGTATGGCGGCTACTATGCTTTTGGTGAATTAGAAGACAAGGGTAATTATACCACAGGCAACTATACCTATCAGAATACCTCATATACTGATCTTGGTGCTAATATCCGTTTGACAGATAAAGATGTCGCACATGTACGTCTTGGCAACAATTTCTCTATGCCAACTTCTGCAGAGTTGAATATCTTGAAAGACAGTTGTACGTGGACATGGCAATCTTCATTCAATGGTGTTCCTGGTTATAAGATTACTGGTAAGAATGGCAATGTGCTCTTTATGCCTGCTGCTGGCTATCGCAATGGAACAGCCAATAACGATGTGAAAACTCGTGGCGTTTACCGCTCATCTCAGCTGTTAGCATCAGGTCAGAAAAAGAACTGGTTCCTCAATTTCTATAGCAATAGCAAGTCGGTGGATCAGTCAGGTGAGGACATCTATTTGGGTGAAAGCATACGTCCAGTTATTAGTACAGGTGTAACCATGACCGATGGCACTCTGGTCCAGGTTATGACTGACAGCGTTCAGTGGCGAGTTGGTCAGCAGTCTGCCAATCTCTTCGGTTCTGTCTCTGGAATAACCAAGGCAAAGACTCCTGTTGAAGTGGGATTTGTTGTCGGTAACACTCAAGACATCACACTCGAGAATGGTACCAATGTTTCTGCCTCAGCCTCTACAGATGGTCTGTTTTCTGCTTCCTTTGCAATGCCAAAGGATACCGTGTATTTCTATAGGGCTTATGTTCGTGCATCCCAAGACAGCATATCCTATGCCAACACACTCCAGTTCGGTCGTTGTTACGTAGATCTTGGTTTGCCATCGGGTACCAAGTGGTCGAACATCAGTCTTGGCACTGCCTCACCTGAACAGAATGGTGATTATTATGCATGGGGAGAAACACACACCAAGAACAGTTTTCCAAATGATGCCAGCAACTATCGTTGGTATTCCCATACAACATGGATAGAACCCGATCGTTTGCTTGACATTCAAGCCACCGACAATGACGCTGCTTCAATCAATTGGGGTGGTGTATGGATGACACCAGACAAGGATGACCTTCAGGAACTTGTAAACAACTGTGATTTCACTCTTGCTACAATGAATGGCATGAAGGGTTATGTCATCAAGAGCCGTATTAATGACAACTCAATCTTTATGTCATTGTCTGGCTATTTCCGTACTGCGCCATCCGATTATACTACTAATGGTTATATGGCATCTTCATCATTGCCAGGACCGAATCGTCGAGCAGATCATGCTACAATTCTTAACAATACTGAGTTGAACAACTGGCTCCGTACCGATGGCGTGCCCGTTCGTCCTGTTTATAAGACTAATGCTACGTCACCCGACGACAAGCCAATGTTCATACGTACGCTTGTTGCTGCTAAGCAGTATGATGGTCAGACTGAGACAGATACTCTGAAGGCCACTGTACGTGGTCTCACTGCTACCACAGGTTCTACAGTTGGCTTCTCTTATAGCACAGACAAAACTTTTGCTACCGACACAAAGGTTACAGTTTCCAAGACCAACGACGGACAGTATTCATACGTATTCAATGCTGAAGAACCAGGTGTTCGCACATATTATCGTGCTTTTGTATGCAGTGATGGTACATATTATTATGGTGATACACTCTCTGTTGATGCGGTTGGACTTGTCGACCTTGGCCTCTCTGTACTTTGGGCTAATGTTGACATAGGTGCTGCCAGTGCAGATAGTCATGGCGACTACTTCCGTTGGGGTGCTACCAAGCCATTCTTAGGCGATAACTCCAATTTCTATACAGGTAATAAAAATATCACACCTCTCTCTGGTCACGACACAGCAACTGAGTTCTGGGGCAACAATTTCCGTATGCCTACACTTGCAGAGTTCCAAGAACTATTAGACAACTGCGATGTCGTTACTGAAACCAGCAACAACGGAGTGGTGGGACGTCGCTTTACAAGTAGGGTAGAGGGATATACTGATCGCAGCATCTTCCTTCCAACCAGCGGTGTGTTCGAATATAATAGTTCCTATCGCTATGGTATAGGTTCTGAGAATAGCCATTGGACTTCGACCAACTACAGTGGTGATCAGGCCTATCGCGTATTCATTGGCAACGATCGTGGCGCAGGTTCTAACAAGACCTATGGCTTCCCTGTACGCCCTGTTCAGGAGAAGTTGGCCTCAATTCTCAATCTTGGTATAAGTCGTGGTATGGTTAATGGCGTTGAAACAACTGATACTCTGAAAGGTTATTTCAATAATGTCTCTGGTACCAGTCAGACTGCCGGCTTCCTCGTTGGTGAAAGCAGAACATTAGACAAGGACAACAAACTCAACCAGTATGATGTAACAACTGCTAACGGCAACTTCTTGCAGGTGATCTCCAACCTCACACCAGGCAAGCGTTACTATTATCGTGCTTTTGCCCATGATGATTCTGAGTGGAAGTATACTCCTGTTGACAGTTTTGATGTCGTAGGTGAAGTAGACCTTGGCTTGTCCGTGAAATGGGCAAATGTAAATATCGGTTCGCAGAGTGAGGCAAGCTATGGCAAGTATTATCAGTGGGGTGCTAAGGAAACATATATTTCAAACTCTATAGTACAGTATTATTCTGGTGGAAAGAATATCTCACCAGAAAGTGGACATGACACCGCCACCGAACTATGGGGTGGTTCTTGGCGTATGCCTTCCAAGGAAGAATGGCAAGAACTCATAGATAACTGTACGTGGACTTGGACCAACTCCAATGGTCAGTTTGGTATGCGCGTTACAAGTAACAAGACTGGCTATACCGATCGTAGTATATTCATCCCTGCAGCAGGATATTACTATGATGGAACACACCGTACTGATAATAGTGGTAGTGGTGACTATTGGACTTCTTCTTTCTATAGCGGAGACCGTGCTTATTATCAGTCGTTCTGGAACAATGGTGTAAGTTCATATCCTATAGACCCTCTGTATTATGGTTTCACTGTTCGACCTGTTATAGAAAGCACTATCGGTGTTAGCAGCATCGATGTTAAACAAGACATAACAGACTTCACTAAGACCACCATAGAGTGTTATGCTAAGGGAACTCCTTCCGCTGCAACTGTTGGAGTCCTATATGGCAGCTCTGCCAATGATCTAAGTCTTGATGTACCATTCGCTACAACTGGTAAGCAAGGACAGTTTGCTGTAACCCTCACTGGACTCACCTCTGGTGCTACCTACTATTATGCACCTTACATCAAGCAGGGTGGCAGCTATATAGTTAAGGGTGATACCTTGAAGTTTACTACCTACGAACTCGTCAACCTTGACCTCCCATCCGGACTGATGTGGATGAATCTTGATCTTGGTGCCGACTACGTCAGTGGCAATGGCGACTACTATCAGTGGGGAGCAACAGTTCCTTATCCAGAGGTTGGTTGGAATCTTTGCGAGAATTATGCTCAGAACCTCACCGAGTCTGGTCGTGATGCTGTTCGTAATACTCTCGGTAGTCCTTATCGCTTGCCTACATTTAGCGAGATGGAAGAACTTGTAAACAATGCTTCTTGGGAATGGACCACAATGAATGGTGTTCCTGGTTATAAGGTTTCCAGCAATATCAATTCCGAGCGTTTCATCTTCCTGCCTACTACAGGTTGGCTCAATAGCAGTGGCGCATTGCAGTATGCCAATACTCGTGGTAACTACTGGTCATCTACGTGGAATGCTCAATCGTCGGCACGCGACCTTGGTGGTGGCAGTTTGATAGCTCATTTTGGTGATGATGGCAACACCTACGATCCTACCAATTATGGCTCGTTCCTCCGTCCTGTACTCTCGGTAGTCGAGACCTATAAGTCACAGACTGTGGGTTCTACATACGAGCTTCGTGGATATGTCAACAGTGTCTGGGGCTATGGCAGCGGTGTCAGGGTTGGCTTCGTATACAGCATGTCTCCATCACCAACTATTGATGCAGCAGGTTCAATGGATCTGCCGGTAAGCGTTAGTCAGTCGGGTGATTACAGTTATGCACTTACCAGTGTAGGTAATAACACCACCTATTATTATAGGGCATACATCTTTGATGGCACCAACTATTACTATGGTGCAGAGCAGTCCTTTGTAACGATGGGTGCAAGCAATTATCAGGCTATTGACCTTGGTTTGCCAAGTGGCACCAAGTGGGCTAATATGAATATTGGTGCAGAGACAGAAAATGGTGTAGGAAAGTTCTTTGCTTGGGGCGAGACCTATTCCAAGGACAACTTCTCGACTGGAACCTATGCCCATTATGATAGTTATTATAAGGTTATCAGTGAAGACATTGCAGGTACCAAGTACGATGCAGCCCGTTCCATTATGGGAGGCGCCTGGACTATGCCTACCAAGACACAGTATGATGAGTTGCTCGATAGTCGCTACACTAAGTGGGAGTGGGTAACCGACAATGGTCGCAATGGCTATCGCGTTACCAGTCTCGTTGAAGGTTATACCGACCGCAGCATCTTCATTCCTGCTTCGGGATGGATGAATGGTACTACGCTCACGGGTGATAATGTGTCTGGCTATTTCTGGCTCTCTACCTTCTACAATAGTGATGAGGCTTACTATACTGCTTTATCACAAAACGTTAAGGGGTCCGATTATGATCCTCGTTGGGAGGGCTTCCCAATCCGTGGTGTCATCAACAACGGACTGACCACTGCTGATGGTACGGTAGCAGCCGTAACTACAGGTGTCGACTGGACCATTGGTGCCTCAACTGCAACTCTTCATGGCAAGTATGGTACTACTGGTACTGTTTCTGGCGCAACCTATGGTTTCGTTATTGGCAACAGCACTGATATCGATGCTACCACTGCCGATGCTTCCAATATCTATACTGTAAGTAATGCTAATGTAGCAGGTGATTATACCTTCACGTACAACTACGATGGTGGTGTTCGCTATTTCCGCGCTTTTATAAAGGTTGGCGACAACTATGCTCAAGGTGAGGTTAAGTCTATCGGTGCTCCAATGTTGCTTGATATAGCATTCGCTGCCGATGGTACGGGTACCAATTATGCCTTTACTCAAGAGACATGCGTTAAGCATGGTTCACCAGCAATCTCCTATAATGCCGACTATAAGCGTTATGAGGCAGATCTCTCTGCAAATGGCTTCAATGCTACGGCTGGTCATTATTATTCCATCCGATACAACTTTGATAATGACTTTATGTTACGCCTCACTGACGGTCACACTCTTGAAGCAGTTGTCAAGGTGCCTTATCTGCGTAGTTATGCTGAGTCTGATATACTTGCAAACTATGAGAATGGTGGTAGCGGTATTGGTATCAACAACAAGACGTTCTTTACTCAGACTTATGCCCAAGGTCGCTACCATTCGGTTTACGATACTGACGACCTCGACGACAAGACAGACACATACCATCATATTATGAGCGTTTATGACAAGGCGTCTGCAAGCCTGCTTCTTTACATCGATGGCCAGCTGGTTGGTAGCGAACCGTTGAATGGTGACCATACCATTACTACGACCGCCAGTGCACGCTATTACATGATAGGAGGCAATCCTGATAACTATAGCAATTGTGTGTCGGCGTGGAACAGCAGCATTGTCTTTGCACGTATCTATGACGACGCTCTCACAGCCTCACAAGTAAGGACGCTATATGACAACTTGAAGAAGTAAACTCGAATCTACGGCTCTTAAATAAGATAATAATCGCTATGAAGAAGATATTATTTATATTGGTTCTGTTCGCAACTTCGTTATTTGCCCAGGCTCAGACAAGGCAGTTGAAGGTGTACGTACATGGTGGCGTAGTCGATACGCTACGCATGTCGGCTGGTTCTACGATTGCCCATTCCCGACTCAACCTTCAAGGTGAGCAGCAGGAAGATTATGTCACGATGATTGTAACCATCAGCGATGGCGACGTTCGCAAGTATGCTATTGCCGATCTCGACAGTCTCGTGTTGCCCAACGGTCGGCGCATCATCTTCCGCGGAAGTCAGGTCATACAACCAACCTTAGCAAAAACCCTTGGTGATTTCACCCCCGACGATGTCGGTGATCTCACGGGTCAGGTTGTAAAGCAGGGCATGCGCAAGTCCTCGTTCAGCGGAACGTTCCCTGGTTCCGACCTTGTTACGTTCTATTGGACTGATAACGATCGCATCCGTTTGGATGTAGGCGACGAGAGTAGGGCAGAAAACCTGTCTGACGACAAGACACAAGCCACGTTTATCTTTGACGGAGCCGACCTCGATGGTCAGTCGTATATAGTTTATTATCCCAACAAGGTAGTAACTATCGCTACAGAACAGAATCAGACCGGAGCCAACAATAGCGACCATATAGGTGAAGCTGGTGATTGCGGTACTGCTCTTGCAGAGCTTCAACCAGACGGCACCTATGGGTTCACCCTCGAACATAAGGCATCTTATCTGTGCTTCCTTCCACACATCGACAACTTGCCAAGTGCCAAAATCTCCAAAATCGTTCTCTCTTCTTCAAGTCCGATTGCAGGTGATTATCAAATGTCAAGGGCTGGTTTGTACAATGGCCAGAACACAAGCAATACAATCACGCTCAACCTCACCCCACAGCGTGACAAAGATTTCTTCATAGGTCATAATATCAATACCGTGCAGGATACCTGTGCGGCATACATGGTGATAGCACCACAATCAGGTGGTGTCACCTTTACGGCAACCTATCATCTCACTGATACCCTTAGTCTTATTTCGACTACCTATCAGCAGAGTTTCTCCTTCCAACCAGTTGCCAATACCGTTTATCCAATCAATTGTAAGATACCAGACGACATATTCTCAGTTGTGGATATGGGTCTGTCTACTAAGTGGAGTAATGCCAACCTCTCTGCCAAGGAGCCGAGTCAGAGCGGATCCACCTATACCTTTACTGGCAAGAATGATCCTGCCCTCACTTCAACACAAGTTACACAGTGGTCTACTCCTACCAACCTTCAGATGCAGGAGCTCATCGATGGCTGTACATGGAAGCGATCTGTCTATAATGGTGAGAATGGATATCTCGTCACGGCAAACAATCCTGGCTACGATGGCATCTGTCACCGCTTGTTCTTGCCCGATGCTACTTATTGGACATCGGGTGTAGCATCTGCCGACAGCACATCACGCTATAGCATGACGGCCTCTGGTTCTCCGTCACTATCTGCCACGGCAGTTACATCTCAACTTGCCATCCGTCCGGTGGAAGTGCTTTATGTCGATATGGGTCTTCCTGGTCACACCCTTTGGGCAACCCACAACATTGGTGCCACCACACCATCTTTACGTGGTGAATACTATGCATGGGGTGAGACCGAGACAAAGAATATCTTTAATATGAGTACCTACGACCCACTACACAATGGTACGGGAGCCTACGACAACCTTGATACCAATATCACAGGTACACAGTACGACGCTGCGCGTGTCAAGTGGGGTGGAGCATGGCGTATGCCAACACGCGAGGATTTCAATCAGTTGAGTGACAATACAAATTGTCAATGGACATGGACAACCATCAATGGTCAGAATGGTCATCTTATTACTAGTAAGATTAATGGTAACACAATATTCCTACCTGCTGCTGGCTATCGCAGTGATGCTTCCAGAGGCTATTCAGGTTCTCACGGATTCTATTATTCTTCCGAACCAGAAGGTGCTACTAGTTCTCACGCATACGGACTTGAGTTCGGTTCGGGTTCTACCGATCATCGTGTGACAATGAATTATCAAATTCAGTTCTATCGTTACCACGGCTTGCCCATCCGTCCTGTTTTTACCTATACAGGTTCCGACCTTATGGTTACTTCGGACAGCGTAGAGTGGAAGATGGGCGACACCGATGCCATCCTTCATGGCACGTTTGCAAGTATAGCTCCTCTGTCGAGTAGTGTGAATGTGGGCTTCCTCGTGGGTGATTCTCTCAACCTTACAATTGCAAATGCTGATTCTGTCTTCACCTTCCAGCGTTCTGCCAACGGTACTTTTGCTGCAACAATGCCAGTTTATAATGATTACGGTCGTTATTGGCGTGCTTACGCACAAGATGCCGACACCGTTATTCTCGGCGATGTCATGGAGTATGGTATACGTATCGTTGACCTTGGCCTGCCTTCTGGTACACGTTGGCGCAACATGAATGTAGGCGCATCGCGTGTGGAAGAAAGTGGAGACTACTACCAGTGGGGTGAGGTTGTTACAAAGAATATCTACAATTTCGCCAACTACGATCCACTTGGTAATGGTACAAATCAGTATGACAATCTTGATACCAACATCAGTGGTACTCAATATGATGCTGCCCGCCAGAATCTTGGCGGCTACTGGCGCATGCCTACTAAGGCTGAGTTTACCGAGTTGGCAAACAACTGCGACTGGCAATGGGTGACCATCAATGGTCAGACTGGACATAGACTTACCAGTAAAATCAATGGAAACAGTATCTTCCTTCCGGCTGCTGGGTATCGATATGAGGGTAACAAGGGCAATTTAGGTTCTAACGGATTCTATTATTCTTCCGAACCAGAAAGTACTACCAGTTCTCGCGCATACGGACTTGAGTTCGGTTCGGGTTCTACCGATCATCGTGTGACAATGAATTATCAAATTCAGTTCTATCGTTACCACGGCTTGCCCATCCGTCCTGTAATGACCTATACAGGCAGTGACCTTATTGTTACATCCGATAGTGTAGAGTGGAAGGTTGGCGATACAGAGGCTATCCTGCATGGAACGCTCGCTACGTTCACTCCTCAGACCAGTGATGTGACAGTGGGCTTCCTCGTTGGTGACTCGCTCAATCTTACGATGGAGAATGCCGACTCCGTATTCACGTTCACTCGTTCGGCTAATGGTAGCTTTGAGGCTACTATGCCAGTATATCATGATGTAGGTCACTACTGGCGTGCATACGCTCAGGATGCCGACACCATTATGTTTGGCGAGGTGCTCGACTATGGTGTACGCATGATTGACCTTGGTCTACCTTCTGGTGTTCTCTGGCGTAACATGAACGTTGGTGCTTCTCGCATCGAGGAGTGTGGTGATTACTATCAGTGGGGTGAGGTTGTAACCAAAGAAATCTACAACTATGATAACTATGACCCACTTGGCAATGGCACAAATCAGTATGACAATATTGGCACCAACATCAGTGGCAGCGAAGATTACGATGCTGCTCGCCACAATCTTGGCGGTTATTGGCGCATGCCTACGAACACTGAGTTTACCGAGTTGATAAACAACTGCAATTGGCAATGGAAGACCATCAATGGTCAGACAGGTTATCAACTTACAAGTAAAATCAATGGTAACAGCATCTTCCTGCCTGCAGCAGGTTATCGCACTAATACTTCACTCTACAATAATGGCACTTACGGATTCTACTTCACTTCCGTGCCAGAAAGTGCTACCAGTTCTCGCGCCTACGGACTTGACTTTGGATCGGGGTCTAACGATTATCGCTTGGCACTGAGTTACCATCTTCAATTATACCGTTATCACGGATTACCAATCCGCCCAGTTGCTATCCCTGGCACTCTCCTTACCACAGGAGCACGCATTGATATCGAGACCGATACTCTCAACTATGTACCTGGTGCCGACCATGTTCAGCTCTATGGTACACTCACCAAGTACAACCACTGGAGCGATGACATGACAGTTGGCTTCATCATTGGCGACAAGGCAGACTTCACTGCTGCCGAGGCTGTCGATACAGTAACCACTACTGTTCGCAACTCTGGTCAGTACACCCTTGTGGCACCATATACTGGTGGCGACAGATGGTTCCGCGCAGCTATCTTCGATGCCGACACTTGCTACATCGGACGTGCCATGCATTATGCAACAGTTGTGACAACCGACAGTGCAAGCTACCGTCAGGGTACCACTGCCAGCACCGTTACACTCTATGGTACACTCACTTCCGATCCAGTAGAGCTCACTCAACCTATCAAGGTTGGCTTCTACATAGGTAAGGACGAGTTCGTAGATCGCACTACAGCCATCGACTCCGTGAAGACCACTGTCGATGCTAATGGCAAGTTTTCACTCGAGATTGCTATGCCAGACACAATAGTCTACTATCGTGCCTTCGTAGAACTCAACGATTCGGTTCGTGGCTATGGCATCAGCCGTCACTTCGGATTCGCATTCGTTGACCTTGGACTGCCTTCTGGTACATGGTGGGCAAACTCTGACATTGGTGCACCATCTGAGGTTGTTCCTGGAGTACAGTATGCATGGGGTGAGCTACAAACGAAGTCTACATTCACCCAGGACAACTATGCTCACTATGATGCAACCAATGGTTATGCTGACCTTGGTCACGACATCGCTTACTCTCAATACGATGTAGCGACCCATCAGTTTGGTGCACTGACGTCAATGCCATCAATGGCACAATACACAGAGCTATACAAGTACTGTACACAAGTTAGAGATACTGTTGACGGATCTATTGTTACTCGTTTCGTAGGTCCTAACGGCAACAGTATCATTCTTGTAGGTGCTCCATGGTCTTCTTCTGAGAATGCGTTACAGTTCGCATATTTTGGCACTTCTACTTCTATGGCGTTTACCAGTAAATATTCTGGAATGTATGTACGTCCTGTTCGTCGCATCAATGCATACGACAGCAATGGTGTTAGGCTTGGTGTTACAGCCGATAGTGCTCAATGGTCTGCCGATAGTGCTATTGCAACTCTATATGGTTCTATCCATGCTACTGAGACATTTAGTCCTGTAACCGTTGGCTTCGTTGTTGGCGACTCTGCTGATGTAACAAAGGCAACTGCCGATACCATCTTGACTACAACGGCTTCTGCTGCTGGTCGTTTCAGTCTGCCTTACAACTACAAGTCACGCCCAGCTTACTATCGTGCCTTCGTAGAGTTACCCGATACCACTTACTATGGCAATGCTCGTCGTGTTGGTATAGCATACGTCGATCTCGGTCTCGCCAGCCACACGCTTTGGGCTGACATGAACCTCGGTTCAGAGGAGCCAAGTGGTCTGGGCTACTACATCACATGGGGCGACACCATATCCACTCGTCGCCAGTTTGGTAGTCCTCAGAACTGTGACAGCTACGATGGATCTATCTATAAAGAGATAGGTATGGACATTTCCAATACCAAGTATGATGCTGCACGTGTCTTAGGTAAGGGACTTTGGAACATGCCAACCAACACGCAATGGCAAGAACTCTTCAATTGCACATGGGTAGGTGATACAGTCGACAATATACTTGGCTATCGTGTCACTGGTCCTAATGGCAAGAGCATCTTTATACCTGCTTTCTGTCACTATAATACACCGACGGGGTATTACTCTAATTACTATTGGACGGCTAACACGATACGAACAGCTTTGGCTGATCCGACGTCGCAGTTCGCTATTATGTCTTTGAACGGAACAAGTGTCAATAGGAGCTTCGGCACTAATCCTCGCTACTTTGGTATGCCTGTTCGTGCTGCTGCTACCTATACTCATGTCACTCGCGACAGTACATACCTCTATCTCAGTAGTGACAGTTGTGACTGGACACCAGCATCTACCGAGGTACACCTCTACGGTACGCTGCGCAGCCAGACTCCATTGTCTGGTACAACCTATGGTTTTGTTATCGGTAAGAATAATAATCCTGAGGTTGGTGGCGAGGGTGTGACTCAGCTTACTGCTACCGAATCTAATGGTATACTCTCTGCAACCACCACACTTGTTGGTGATCGCTACTATTATCGTCCGTTCATTACCGTAGGTGATAGCACCTACTATGCCAAGGAGAAACGCTATGGCTATGCTATGGTAGACCTTGGATTGCCAAGTCATACCCTTTGGGCAGACGTCAACCTCGGTTCTACCACTGATGATGGCTATGGTGACTACTATCAGTTTGGTGAGACCGAACCTCAGAAGGTGCTACCATTCGATGACTCCACCCTGTCGCTTCATCAGCCTATCACTGACAGCCTTGGTGTGATAGCTCACTACCAATACGATGCTGCCAGCGTTAATCTGGGCAGTGTTTGGAGTATACCAACCAGAGCCGAGATAATGGAGCTTGCGCGTTACTGTACGACTACTGCTGACACGCTCAACGGTACTTGGGGTGTACGTCTCACTGGTCCGAATGGCAACAGCATCTTCATCCCGAGGGCAGGTAATGCCTCTGACAATAGTATCCCAACCTATAATAGTGGTGCTCCAGCATACATAACATCAGCCAATGCTTATATGGGTAGCCTTTCGGGTAGTAATTTCGTATGGCAGAAGACATATTATGAATATAGATATGCTCCGCAGTGGAATGGTAGCAACGGTTGGTATACAGACAATACTTATTATGCTAAATATGGCTTCCCCATCCGCCCTGTGGCTCATGTCAGTGATACGTTGGCAATAACAAACCAGCCCGTCAGTGCTGTACTGCAGAAGTGGATGCCTAAGAAGGCTTCTGAGGGTCGTGACCTGCTCGAAGCACGCATCTATGGCGTGCCTGTAGGCAAGACTATCAGCCAGATGGGTATCATCCTCGGTCGTGACTCGTTGCTAACACGAGATAATGGTACTGTTTACACCTCTCAGACCACTGACTACGTAGTTGAGGCTCCTGCAGGGGTCGATAATACCAATTACTACGTCACCCTTGTGGGCTGCAGCTATCGCACCACAGTACCGCATATCAGCAGTCAGCAGTGGTGCCGTCCGTACTTCGTCGTTGACGGGGAGACCTATTATGGCTTGCCACACACCGTTGGTCCGAAGCTTGTAGACCTCGGTCTGCCTTCTGGTACACTTTGGGCAGATATCAACGTTGGTAGTATCGATGCTGGTGGTGAAGGTGAATACTACCAGTGGGGTGAGATTGTGCCTGATGACGAACAACCTTGGAGAGCATACTCAAGCAACTACTATCAGTACAACAACATCTTCATTGGAGCTGACATTGCCCGTACCCAGTATGATGCTGCTTCACAGAAGTGGGGCGCAATGTACGCAATGCCTACAGATCAGCAGATGCGTGAACTTATGGCTAACACTACACTTCGTCCTGACACAGTCAATGGCTCATACGGTATGCGATTCATCAGCCGAACCAATGGCAACAGTATCTTCATGCCTTATCAGGGATACAGAACGGATATGAATCTGTACAGTTATGGCTACAACAGTTCGAATGGTTATTATTGGACATCTTGTCAATACGGCTATAACGACTACAACTCTGGAAGCTATAACTCTTCGGGCCTGTATGGTTACTTCTATGGCTCTGGCTCTCCTACAGGATACCATTATGACGGCAATTCGAATAGTAAGTACTATGGTATGCCCATCCGTCCTGTCGGTAAGGTGTCCGCATTGCTTACTGATGGTACTCCTATCTACTTAGAGCCTATCAAGGCCGAGATGTCACCGTCGGGCTATCAGCTGACAGGAGTCCTCTCCTTACCTTCGGATGCCACAGCTACTACCGTAGGCTTCTACGTGGGCGATGATGAGAATGTCAATGCTAATACGGGCACACTCATCACTGCTACTGTTGTTAACGACACCATCACCAGTTCTTCATACGCTGTCTTCGATGGTGCCCGTCACTGGTTCCGTCCATACGCTGTCATCAATGGCCAAACCGTACTTGGCTCTGCTAAGGAGTATGGCGTACAGTTGGTTGACATGGGATTCCCAAGTGGCACAAAGTGGGCTAATATGAACCTCGGTGCTCATAACGAAAACGAAAAAGGCAACTATTACTCATGGGGTGAAATTGAACCTGATGATATAACGAGCAACTTGGCATACGGTGCTGGTGCTTATGACCCGTTAGGCGATGGTGTTGGCGCACCTGACGACCTTGGTGCCGACATCAGCGGCACACAGTATGATGCTGTCCGTGCAGCTTGGGGCAATATGTGGGCAATGCCTACACAGGATCAGTTCAATGAACTTATTACTAACAGTGTCTTCCAGCAGGTAAGGAACAGCAACAACAATACCATTGGCTATCGCGTCATCAGCAAGATCAATGGCAATAGCTTCTTCCTGCCTTCATGTGGATACTACTACAACTACAATGGCAACAATCCGTATCTCAGCAGTTCGGATTATCCATACTATTGGACATCTTTGGTTTCCAGTCAGCCTAATGCTAATGCGTTCTATGTGTCTTCTTCGACATCAGTTTATGCCAACAATACGTATTATCGTTGGTACGGCATGCCTCTGCGTCCTGTAGCTCGTCAGAATGCAGCACTCGCCGATGGAACACTTGTGTATGTTGGTGGAACGGGTAGTCACCTGCACGATGGCGATTATAGCTTCAGCGGTCTGGCGCTCAACATTCCTTCGGGAGTCACCATCAGTAGCGCTGGCTTCGTTGTCGGTACCGACTCGCTCGTAACCACATCAACTGGCACCACGCTGACTGCTACGCTCGTTAACGATACGCTGACATCCACTCAGACCGTCGCAGACACTGGAACCAAGCAGTGGTACCGCCCGTTCATCGTCATCGATGGACAGACCATCTATGGCACAGCCAGTCAGTATGGGGTGGTGCTCGTTGACCTTGGTCTGCCCAGCGGAACCCTGTGGGCTGATGCCAACCTTGGAGCCAACAAGCCTACTGAGAAGGGTGACTTCTATCTGTGGGGTGAAACCACGGCTCCGAAGATGCAGCCAGGCACCACGGCATTCCTGCCACCTAACTATTCATTATATAATAGTTCAACAGGCAGCTTTGCAGATGTGGGTATGGATATCTCCTATAGTGAGTATGACGCTGCCCATGTGAAGCTGGGTGGACTCCTCGCCATGCCTACTGTCACGCAGATGAAGGAGCTTGTGGCCAACTGTGCGTTCGTTCCTGAAAACTACAATGGTGTTCCCGGCGTATGGGCGGTCAGCCGCATCAACGACAACCGCATCTTCCTGCCGGCTAATGGTTATTGGTACAATAGCAGCGGTGCACCTTATTATAATTGGGATAGCTATACTCCTGACCTGTATTATTGGACATCATCCATCCAGGAGAACACGGGTGGCACCAATAGCTATGCTCATGCCCTCTATTCAGAAGTTCCTAATGGTGTTGCATCTTCTACAAGTGCATACGGAAGTAATTCATACAATCGCTACTATGGTCTTGGCATACGTCCTGTGGCTCAGTTCAATACGACATCACTCGACGGCCGCAAATTCTATTTCGTTAGCGACAGCGTAGCAATGCATACAAGTGTACCAGAGGCCAAGCTCTATGCTACGGTTCGCGGTGTCACTGAAGGTATGACAGATGTAAGTCGTGGATTCGTTATAGGCACTTCAGCTACGGTGACATCAGCTGATGCTATTTCTAATGGCACTTTGCCTGCCACCACACTGCCACGTGGTCAGTTCTTGGCTACGCTCGACGCTACCTATATCGACCAGCTCACAGTTGGTACAACCTATTACGTTCGTCCATACCTCACGGTAGGCTCTGAGACATTCTATGGGGAGGCAATGACCATTACCAATTCACTCACTGCCTATAGCGACAGCACCGACTGGAAACAAGATGCAACCACAGTAACATTCTTTGGCCATGCTGATGGAGCAACAGGTTCAGACAGCCCTACCTACGGATTCCTCCTTGGTGACAATGCTGAGATCACTGCTGCCACTGATGGTGTGCGTGAACTCAGTGCAACACTGAATGACGGCATCTTTACGGCTCAGATCAGTAACCTCGGTGAGGGAGTACACTACTATCGCGCATACGCTAAGGTCGGCGACGGCTATACCTATGGTGAGCCTCGTCGCTTTGGCAACGGACTGGTAGATCTTGGACTGCCTTCTGGTACTCTGTGGACAACAGCCAACCTCGGTTCGCAAAACGACTTCACAGTCGACAGTCTTTACGCTTGGGGTGAGAAGCACGCCAAAGATACCTACACCCTTGCAACATACGACCCATTGGGTGATGGTACGGGCTACTATGATAATATTGGAACCGAGATTAGTCATACGGCAAACGATGTTGCCCTCTCCCGACTTGGTGCCTCTTACTCCATTCCTACCAAGACATTGTGGGAAGAACTGACAAACAACTGTACAATCGTCCGTGACACCGTGGAGGGAACAATCTGCTGGAAGGTTACCAGCAAGGTCGATGGCTATACCGATCGCTTCATCTATCTGCCTATGGCGGCTCTGTGGTCTTCTACCATCAATGGTGATGCTACGTCGCAGAATGCATATCAGATGATGGGTAGCACCATCGGACTCAATTCACGCTACGCTGGACTCACTATCCGCCCTGTCTATCAACAGAACATAACCACCTCGGGAGGTGACGACCTCTTCCTACATGCAGACAGTGCCCACTATGACACATCGGCTATCACTGCTACTCTCTATGGTACCATCAGAGGCATTACATCGGCTATGACCAGTGTCAAAGTGGGATTTGTTGTTGGAACGACTGATCAGGTAGATATGACAAGCACTATGAATAGTGGCATCTTCGAGAGTAATGCTGCTACCGATGGAGTATTCTCTCATGTACTACCTTCAACGTTCGTCGATCAGTTTGCAGTTGGTGTCACATATTATGCCCGACCATACATTACCATCAATGACACAGAGACGCTCTACGGCAATGCACTCGCCATCAGGAATACGATAACCGTCACTTCCGACAGCACTAACTGGCAGTATGGCATAGCCACAACCCGCTTGTGTGGCTCTGTTCGTGGAGTCTCTGCCTCCAGCAGCCCAGTATACGGATTCGTCGTGGGCAAGAGTGCTACGATAACGGCTGTAGACGATGACGTAACCCTTGTTGAGGGAACGCTCAGTGATGGCGTCTTCAAGGGAACTCTGGCTACACCTTCAGGCCTCAACTACTATCGTGCCTATGCTCTTGAGAATGGTAAGTATGTCTATGCCGATGCTCGTCGCTTCGGACTGGAACTCGTTGACCTTGGACTTCGTAGTGGCACGCTCTGGAGCAATATCGACCTCGGAGCTCAGACTGATATCGAGAATGGAACTCTCTATGCTTGGGGTGAGATAGTACCAAAAGAAAGCTATACTTACAACAACTACGATCCACAGGGCAACGGTACTAGTGCGTATGACAATATCGGTAACAACATTCAGTTTACTCAGTATGATGTGGCGAGCCAGAAAATGGGCAACCTCTTCGCTATGCCTACAGAGAGTCAGTGGACAGAATTGTTTACTAGCTGTACTATGACTTACGAGATGATAGATGGTGTTTCGGGCTATCGCTTCACCAGCCGTACCGATGCTGCAAAGTCTATCTTCATTGCCATAGGACAATCTCGCTGGTCGTCGTCAAAGCTCTTGACATCCAATAGCGCGTCCTACGGATACAACTCTGGTAATACTTCAATGTATACCTTTAGCGTCTATGAAGGTCATCCCGTTCGACCCGTATATTGTGGCAATGTCAAACTCACCGATGAGACCATACTAAATATCTCTACCGACAGTTGCCAATGGCAATATGGCGCGGCTGACGTCAACCTCTTCGGAGCCGTCAGAGGATCGGTCGGCGGACAGTCGCTTACCTACGGCTTCATAGTTGGAGATAAGGAAAATATCAACATCTCAACAGCTGGAGTACAGAATGTCAGTGCCACACTCTCTGGCGCAAAACTGTCAGCACAGATAGCCAACTCCTTTGGCAAACACTACTACCGTGCTTACGTCAAGGAGGGCGACAACTACTTCTATGGCTCTGCTAAGAGTTACGGACTTGAACTCGTTGACCTTGGCTTACCTTCGGGTACTCTTTGGGCTGCTACCAACCTTGGAGCATCTGCGGAGACTGAATATGGTACCATGTATGCATGGGGCGAGACACGTACAAAGTCATCGTTTGCATATAACACTTACGACCCGTTAGGCAATGGTACGCAACAATACGACAATCTTGGCACTAACATCCAGGGCTCCCTGTATGATGCTGCTACCGCTACCTATGGAGGCGTCTTTGGTATACCTACACGTGAGCAGATACAGGAGTTATACGAAAACTGCTCTATGACAAACATTACTATCAACGGAGTATATGGCTATCTGTATACAGGAACCAAGGCAGGGTATACCAATAAGTCCATCTTCATCCCCAGCAACAACATCTGGACATCCAACGTAAATGGTAGTGCCACTAATAGTAGTGCATATTACTATTCTCCAGGTAATACCAGCAACACCAATTCCAGCTATAGGTATAATGGCTACTACATTCGTCCGGTATACAATGGCAATGTACAATTGGATGACGGACAGCGTGTCAACCTCAATAGCAATGGACGCGTAGTGAATGCAGATGAGACCCTTACGCTCAGAGGCTCAATCACAGGTGTCACCTCAGGAATGAATATCACCAAGGTAGGATTCGTTGTTTCTGATGTTGAGACCGTTGGCATCTCTACTGCCGCTGACTACAACATTGAGGGCACGCTGGGAACTGACGGATCGTTTGCTGGTACTCTGCAGGCAGACTACGCCGACCGGTATGCTGCTGATGCAAGGGTATATATGAGAGCATACGCCATCATCAATGGTCACACCTACTATACCAATGCCAAATCGTGGTTGAAAACTGCACAACCTACCACAATAGAAACCATCACGATGAAGACTTCAGGAACCGAAGAGATGAATCTCTCAGACTATTCGGAAATAACCATCAACCACCTCTATGATAATGGTGGAGTAGGACAGTATTCGAATAATTGTGACGGATACCTACGGCTGATTGCAGCAGAGGGATGTACATGGAAGATAACTGGAAACGTAGAGACAGAAAGCACCAGTTATGACTGGCTTACAGTATATGATGGTCCAAATGCCAACTCTTCCTTTGTGGGTGGAACAGAAAAAATTGGTGGTCGTCCTATGTTTAATATCAATCTTCAGTCAACCAGCAATGTCATACTCATTCGATTCCGTACAGACGGCTCTTCTGTATATTCTGGTATCGACCTACAACTAAAGGCAGAATAGCATTGTCATCTTACATAGAAAACGACTGCCTGACAGGCAGTCGTTTTCATTTCGTATATACAGCCACTGACGTTATATGTTGTACTCTTCGTAACCTTACGTCGTAGTGAATCCGTGATTAGACAGGTTGTGAGTGTCGCTGACTATGCCTGCCAGCATGACACGTGCAGTTTCGTCATCGATACCCAGTCTAAAGAGTTCAAAACTGTCTTAAAGCCGTCATCACAGCTTTTACTTTGTAGTGAAATTATCTAACCGTCTTTGCCATTTGATGCAAGGCAAATAATTGTGGTCAAGACAAGGGATAAAATAGTTGTCGTCTTTTTCATAATAATTATTTTTTTCAAAGATAATCAATTTGAAAAAGATATTGTACCTTTGCGACGTGAAATTTGAAGAACATACATGAACGCAAAGAGGATATTGAAATTTCTAAAGGACGTTGCCGCAAATAACAATCGAGAGTGGTTTGCTGAGCATAAGTCAGAATACTTAGAATGTAAAGCTGATTTTGAGCATGCTGTGGATAGTGCCATTGTCCGTATTGCGACCTTTGACCCCAACATAGCACATCTGACAGCTAAGGATTGCTGCTATCGATTCTATCGTGACATAAGGTTTTCTGAGGACAAGTCACCATATAAATGCCATTTCGGAGCATATATCTGCGAGCGTGGCAAGAAAAGTCTTAGGGCTGGATATTACATCCACCTGCAACCACAACGATGCTTCGTGTCGTGCGGTGCATATTGGTTGCCTACAAATATTCTGACCTCATGTCGCAATGAGATAATGGGAAATATTGACCAATGGCGGCAATGTGTTGAGAACAAACGATTTGTTGAGCTGTACGGAAGGCCACAGGAGGGTGTGATGAGTGAGGAAGAATTGTCGGATAAGGGATTTGGACTTGCCCACCTGAAAACTTGTCCGAAGGATTTTCCGCGTGACTATGAGTTTATGCAGTATCTTAGGATGAAGGACTATGCCGTATGGCACAGGGTAGGGGATGAGTTCTTCGACAACGATGAATGGCTCGACAAGATGGCTGAGATGTTTGAAGTAGCCAAGCCGATGAATTATTTTATCAATTCGGTTATTGCCGATTATGACTAAAATCGTACCTTTGCACAGTTAAAACATTTGTATATGACAAGAGTGAAGATAAACATACTATATTGTTGTGTGCTGGTGCTTAGCGTCCTGATGATTACCTCCTGTTCGGATGATAAAGAGAAAGCAGAGATAAGCAAAGCCAAAGCAAAGGCAGAAAGAGAAAAATATAATGCCGCACTGAAGATTGGAGTGATGCCTACGATGGACTGCCTTCCAATCTATCTGCTCAAGGACAGTAACATGTATGACTCTACAAAGGTGGATATCCGACTGAAGGTGTTTACAGCACAGATGGACTGCGACACTGCACTCGTCGGAGGAAGCATACAGGGATCGGTGACCGATCTGGTGAGAGCATCCAGGATAAAGCGTAAGGGGACTCCCCTTTGGCTCGGAATAGCAACCAATGCCTATTGGCAACTCATCACTAACAAGTCGGCACGACTGAAAGAACTGTCACAACTTAGCGACAAGATGGTGGCAATGACGAGGTATTCGGTGACGGACATGCTCACAGACATGGCAATAAAGAAGGGTAAGCCCAAGTATCCTGTCTATAAGATCCAGATTAACGACGTATTCATAAGACTACAGATGCTTGCAAACAACGAGATGGATGCAATGTGGCTCACCGAACCTCAAGCTACCGCAGCGCGCCAAATGGGACATGGACAGCTGATGGACACACAGAAGGACTCCCTCTATATGGGCGTGATTGCCTTCCGAATAAAGGATCTTGCCGACGATCGCAGGTATCAGCAGGTTGAGGACTTCAAGGTGGCATATAACAAAGCATGTGAAGCTATCAACAGAAATGGTGTTGGCTATTATGCCGACATTATTAAGAAATATATGCATGCCAACGACAGTACCATAAAAGCCCTGCCAAAGATGAAGTTCCCCACCGTACAAAACCCAAGACAAAAAGATGTAGATATTGCAGAGAGGTTTATACATTGAATGATCAAGGGTTGTGGAGATAGATAGTTTTGGATATGGAACAAGCATACAAGGAGATAAGCAAGCATAATATAGGCGGAACCATAATGGAGCTACGCAAGATGCCAGCAATGGGACTGCTGGCAAGTGCACGCGACAGACTGGACAGGATAGAGGAGGACTATAGCAGAATGCTGACCTATATGGAGAGTTGGCACAACGACCCTAACAGAAGCAAACTATACGACAATCTCTTGTACCGACTTTGGCAATTAGCAGCCGACATTGATATGGCATACAAAAGAAACAATGTGAAAAGCTATGTCAATGCTGTGAACAGCTGCCGACACCTGAACATCTCACACGACTTTTTGCGATCAGTACTTGAAGCTTATGTCACAGACTTGGCAATGAGCACATTGTTCAATGAGAACGAGAAATCCAATGAGAACGAATTACGTTCGCGTCATTTCAATTTTCTATGTCAACTTTTTAATTACATTTGGACTTCATATCAGTGGGATGAGGGAGAGATGGAGTTCTATGCCGAGTTGTTGTCATCACCATCTGTCGATACAGATGACGCGATAACGCTGGTCTGTGCCATATTGCTGGGTGCGTGTGAGCAATTCGACCTGAATAAGCTCCGAACACTTACCATAATATATCAAAAGGCAGAGAACCAACAAGTAAGACAGACGGCACTAACAGCGATCATGTTGGCGCTACCTTCCGATATGTTCCCATTCTCAAAGATTGAAGAGATATTGAACGAATTGTCGGCAGACAAACAATTCCGTGATGAGGTAGCAATGCTACAAATACAGGTACTGAACTGTATGAACACTGAGAATGACAGAAAAGTGATAGAAGAGGATATTATGCCTGCTTTTATCAAAAATCAGAATGTAGCATACAAAAACCTTGGACTTGTTGACGACGAGTCGTCTGTAGAGGATATTATCAATCCAGAGCGAGAAGAGCGACTGATGGATGAGCTCGAAGAGAAGGCCATGAAAATGATTGACATGCAGAAAGATGGAGCCGATGTCTATTTTGGTGGTTTTTCCCAGGCTAAACGCTCATATTTCTTCCAGGAAATGATGAACTGGTGGGTACCGTTTAATGCCAACAATCCTCGTTTGTCCGAGGGAGTAAGGAATGCTCTCAAGAATAATAAATTCCTGCGTATTATTGTGAATAGCGGTAGCTTTTGTCCTTCTGACAAATACTCGTTGGCGGTTATGAGCGAGCATATTGTGAACAATCTGCCAAACGAAGTGACTGAACTACAGAATGAGGAAGACTTCCTGAAAGCTGAGATAAATCAGGGCATAGACAGCTCTAATTCTCAATCCATCAGACGATATTTGTTGCAGAATGTCTATAGGTTCTACAATTTATATAGCGACAGAGGTGATTTTCGCAATCCTCTAAACCACTTATTCATATTGTCACCCGCCTTCAATGACCCTCAATGGGATAAAGCCAAAATCAGAATCGGGCACAAATTGATGAAACATAAAAGATGGAATATGCTTTCCAAACTAATGTCAACATGTGAAGAGAGAACTGGCGAGACGTCATATATGACAGGATGCAGTATGCTATATGGCTCTCATGCATATTCTGAGGCACGTAGAATGTTCGAAAAAGCACTTGACGAAATGCCTGACAACGAGCGAATAATGAGACTTAAGGCACGATGTGAGTTTCTTGATGGAGACTATTCTGCTGCGGAAAACAGCTATCTGACGTTATCCGAACGTCAAGAAGACAAGCCTACATATCGTCTTAATGCATGTATCGCTATGATGCAGCAAGAGAAATATGAGGAGGCATTAAAAATGTTATATCGACTCGATTTCACCTACGAGGGCAATGAAGATATCGAACGACATATTGCGTGGGCTCTGCTTATGAGCGGAAAGATTGAGAAAGCTCGCGACCAATTTTTGAAGATTACAAATAACGGCAGCAGCACAACCAATAGTGAAAATTATATTGGACTGGGCTACTGCCATTGGTTACTGCGTGAAACAAACAAAGCTGTAGATAGTTTCAAAAACTACTTACAGAATGAGAACACTTCCGTGAATACTCTCACGGGGAGAATGCGGGATGACATCAAACTACTCAACAAACACCAGATTGATGAAAATGAGATTTATATGATGTCAGATGTTATATCTCAATATATGCCCATGCCACCCACGCAGCAATAACTGATGCCAAAAAGAAAGTCAAATAAAAGATAACTTTTCCCAGTATTTTTCTGCGTTTAGCAGCCGATAGACGTCGATTCTTCTCTTTTTCAGAGTCATCGACACTATGGCTATTATGATGGTGGTGGTGATGATAACTACCATGAACATTCACCGTTTCCATAATTAAATATGTTAGTTAGTTGGTTAGTTAGTTTTATTGAGATCAGGCTGCTTTCTTTGTAGTCTTTTTTGTTGAAGACGACTTCTTTGTATCAGTCTTCTTTATGAAGCGACCCTTCTCGTCACGTTCTGGCAAAGATTTCTTTGCGGTCGTTGACTTCTTCTCTGCATCAGTCTTCTTTATGAAGCGGCCTTTCTCGTCACGCTCTGGCAGAGACTTCTTTGCAGCAGTTGTTTCTTTCTTTGTCGTTTCTTTCTTGGTTGTCGTCTTCTTAGCAGCAGTCTTCTTCTCGGTGTCAGTCTTCTTTATGAATCGACCTTTCTCGTCACGCTCTGGCAGAGACTTCTTTGCGGTCGTTGACTTCTTCTCTGCTGCTGCCTTCTTAGCTGTAGTTTTCTTTGTAGCATTCTGCTTTTTAATATCCTTCATTGTCTTATCTTTCAGTTCCGGATAACAGCGTACGCAGGCATGACGTCCCATCTCTTTGGCCTTGGTGGTCGTGATAGATGTTACGTTGACAGAGTTTTTCAGGTAACTACAATTCTTACTCTTGTGATAAGCAATCGCACTCTTTGAAGGAGCGATGTAAACGTTCTGGGCTTCCGCCATGCTGACCATCGCAACGAAGCCAACTAATAATAAAACAACACGTTTCATAATGTATTATGTTTAAATGGTTATAGCTATTTGGCTACAAATATATGACATTTACTTAAAACTTCCAAGCCAATCGTCAATTAATTTTCTTGCAATGGATAATTTTTCGGGGATTTGGGGTAAGTGATTCTTATCAAACCAGTCGCCTTTTGACAATTCTTCCTTTTGAAGATGTACTTCACCAGATAGATAATCTGCGTGAAATCCTACCATTAGTCCACAAGGGTACGGCCAAGGCTGACTACCGAAATATCTCAGGTTGGTTATACTTAGCCCTGTCTCTTCTTTCACCTCACGATGCACAGCCTCCTCAAGAGTCTCGCCAGTCTCTACAAAGCCAGCAACCAGTCCGTAGAAGTCGCTTCTGAAGTTACGTGCGTGTACCAACAACACTTCTTCACGTCCCTCATTAACACGATGTACGAGCACAATAATTGCTGTGGCAAGCTGGGGCCATACTTCTTTGCCGCAGCAGGTACATCGCTTTGAGATATCTGTGTGCATTTTCATTGGCGCTCCACATACACCACAATAACGGGTATTCATGTCCCAATACAGGATCTCCTGACATTTACCTGCTTTCATATACAAGTCTATCGGCAGCTTGTAGTATGAACTTCTAAGGTCGCATAACTCACATTCTTCTGCTTTGGGAGCATCATCAACCATTACCGTACGTATCTCCATTCCATCATCAAGCAAAGGCGTAATGCGATGTATAGTGTTCCATTCCTTTAACTCCACGGGAGGACATTCACTTGTAGGAATTGTGAAAGTTCCGTCGCCAAGTGATTTTATCAGAATTTGATTTTTATAGAATACGAACCAGTGGATCATGTGTCTTTATGTAGTTTTATTATCAATTCTCTATTGTTGCAACAGTGATGCCAGCTCCTCCAAATTGCACGTGTTCGTCACGTACCGTACCTATATTAGGAATTGTACGCAGGTATTGCTGAATCAACTGGCGCAGAATGCCGTTACCCTTGCCATGAAGTATTCTGACTTGAGATGCTCCCACAAGAATTGCATCATCTATAAAGGCTTGCACCTCTTGCAAAGCATCGTCAGCTCTATATCCTCGTACATCGATTTCTGGTCGGAAGTCGCGACGCCGATCATCTATTGTTTCGCGAGTAATCCTACTTACCGATGATACTTTTGGCTGTTGTTCCTTTGGCGTTTCTGCATGTTCAAGCCGGGTCAACGGCACGCGTGTGCGTATCCCTCCAAAAATTGCCATAGCCATCTTACCATCAACGCTTTCAATCTGTCCTACAGTCGTCTGCCCCTTGATGCGCACAACGTCGCCAACCATCGGAGTAGAGGTGTCTATTGGGCGTTGTTGTACCCTCCGTAAGGCTTCTGCAGCACGTTGTTCCTGCGATTCTTTTTCCTGTCTACGCTTTGCTTTCCTTTGTTTTCGCTCTTCAAGTTGTTTTAGTTTTCTTGCAAACTCCTCATTGGTCATGATGCCCTTATCTATTGTCTCCACTTCCTCTTTGAACGAGTTGAAGTCTTCCCTGATACGGCGTGTCTCTTCTTTCTGTGCTTGTGCCTCCTTAATCTCACGTATAGTGTTCTCTATACGTCGATTGGCCTCTGCCAGTAGTTCCTTAGCTTGTTCCTTTGCCTCTCTGAGTATCTCCTTGCGCTGACGATCAATTTCGGTTATGTTCGTCTCATATCGTGTTATAGTACGCTCAATATCCTTTTCTCGCTTATGTATGTTCTGTCGTTTGTTCTCCCAATAGCGTTTGTCACGAACAATATCTTGCAGATACTTGTCACTTTGTATGTATTCTGAGCCTACAATATCCGTAGCATCGTTTATCACCTCCTCCGGTAGTCCAGTCTTGCGAGCAATCTCGATAGCAAAACTACTACCTGGACGACCGATGGCTAGTTGGAATAGGGCACGCATCTCATTTCTGTCATACAGCATCGCCCCATTGACCACTCCCTCGTGTTCCTCGGCAAAGTGCTTAAGGTTCTGATAATGGGTTGTAATCACTCCCCATGCGTTTTTCTTGCAGAACTGCATAAGCACAGCCTCAGCTATAGCACCACCTATCTGCGGTTCGGTACCAGTACCAAATTCATCTATCAATAATAGTGTCTGGCTATTAGCCTGACGTATCATATTTTTCATATTGAGCAGATGAGAAGAATAGGTAGACAAGTCATTTTCAATACTCTGCTCATCCCCCATGTCAAGCATAATTTTCTCAAACACACCTGCCTTACTATTGTCACCCACAGGAATGCTAAGTCCACACTGTATCATGTATTGTAGCAGACCTACTGTTTTTAGGCAAATCGACTTTCCACCTGCATTAGGACCAGAGATAATCAATATATGACTATTTAACGTAATGTCCAGTGGTACAATCTTTTTCTGCTGTTTACTCAACGAAAGATACAACAATGGATGCAATGCTTGTGCCCAGTCTATAAGCGGTTGGTCAACGAGTTCTGGTTCTGTGGCATGAATGTTTTTTGCCAATTGTATTTTAGCTTGGATAAAATCGACACTTGCCAGAAGTTTCATAGAGACGAGGATGGTTCTGATATATGGTCGTATCTCACTGCTCACAGCTTTGAGTATTCGTATCACCTCACGCTTCTCCCTACCTTCCAGTTCTCGTATGTGATTGTTTGCCTCCACCACCTCGGCAGGTTCTATAAACACGGTTCTACCTGTAGCGGATTCATCATGTACAATACCTTTTATCTTACGCTTCATCCCTGGTTGCACAGGGATTACAAGTCTTCCGTCACGTAAAGTTGGACTAACATCCTTATCAACCACACCTTCACTCTGTGCTGAGTGTAGTATACTATAGAGTGTTCTCGTCACACTTCCTTCGGCTTGGGCAAGTTCGCTTCTGATTGACATCAGTTCTACTGAGGCGCTATCCTTAATTTTTCCTGTTTTTGGATCAAGAATACTATTAACGTGTCTTACTATGTGCGGATAGGTCTCAACGCCTTCAGTCAACCGGTACAGAGTAGGGTAGAGGGGATGCCCCTCCTCTGCATTCGTTTGGAATAGTTTTACTATTTCTATTATTGTCGATAAAGAACGCTTCAGGTCAAACAATTCATCTTCCTCCAGATGTGTACCCTCCAGACGGATTCTTGCTACTGCTGCTCTTATATCAAAATAGTTAGAAAGAGGAAACTCGTCGGTTGTATCCATCAGCTGTCGCAGTTCACGCGTTTGCTGCAATAACATTCTAATGGATGCCGCATCAGAAGAAAAAGCCATTTCCTCTACCTTCTCCTTCCCAAGCAACGACATACAATAGCTTACAAGCATCGAACGTATCTCGTCAAAACCTATCTTTTGTTCAAAGTTATTAGGATATATCATTATTATCTTATTTCTACAAACAGACTGCGAAGGTAATATATTTTGTCCATAGTTTCCACCTAATATGTCATTAGTTTACGTGTTATTTGGTTAAAATTACTTAATAGTAAAAATAATTGCGCATAAGGCATTAGGCATTTAGATTTTTTTGTTACCTTTGCATCCGCTTTTAGCAACGAACACTGGAGAGATGGTAGAGTGGTCGATTACAACGGTCTTGAAAACCGTCGTGCTGAGAGGCACCGGGGGTTCGAATCCCTCTCTCTCCGCCATTTAA
>ODAI013960375.1_pt1 | contig 32439 bp, 30 predicted proteins | sample 1539321 | NCBI WGS metagenome assembly ODAI01 (sample SAMN02144231, study PRJEB22623) | gut metagenome | biome: sheep rumen | host: Ovis aries | place: New Zealand
CATAGCGACAGCTCCTTTCGGTTTCTGTCACTATTATACTATATTTTCTGAGTTTTGAGGTCTGTTTATTTGGACAGCATTGTAAATTATCTGTGGTGTGTTAAAGGGATAACCATATTATATTATACCACAAAAAGAAGAGCTTGGCACTACCTTTCAGGTCAGATCTGTGCCAGGCTCTTTTTCTTTGTTGGGGCTGCAACAGCCCCTGCGGTATGTTTTTATCATTGATCTACAAAAATAGTTCCGGCAGAGCTTACTCTTACGCCATTGTATGTGTTATATATATATGCGTAATCGCAAACAGGGTCGATGCCGAGTTCGGTGAGGTCTATCATGGGGATATCATTGGAACCCTCGTTTTCAAGTGCTATCTCATCGAACTTCTGATTTATGAGAGCCTTTTCTTCAGCTGTTAATACGAAGTGAAGACCCCATACCTTGCCGTTTATCCACGGATGAGCAAATCCGTCGTTATATAAATGCAGGCTGCCGTTTGCTTCTTTTATCTGGCTGTATGTCATGCCAACGCTGATACCTTCGCCGAGGGATTCGTTGCCCTGTACTATCAGTTCACGAACTTCCTCACTGTCGAGCACTACCTTCTGATCTCCGTGCCATCTGTCGGGTGCATCAAGAGGTCCGCTGGGCTGACCTTCCTCATTACGGTAGTCAACAAAGTAGATGTAGTTGGGAAAAGCGTTGCATTTGATGCCAAATATTATGGATCCGGAATCAGCGAAATTGAAGCCCGGTTCATCCACCACTTTAAAATCATTGTTTGAAAGCTCTCTAAGTTCTGAATTGGTCATGCTGAACAACTTTTCAGCATTCATTTCCACAGGCTGAGTTTCTTTCTTTTCTTCTGGAGCACTTATTGTTTCGGGAGCGGACTCGGCAGGAACAGCAGATGTAGAAATGGTTACGGCAGGTGTCACATCTATCGCATTTGAGCCGGGTGCAGCCGGAGCGAAGTTTTCTTTCGGGATATCTGTACAGTCAACGGTGCTGTTATCAGTTTTTTCGGGAACACTGACATCGGATGCTGCTGATGATGATACTGTCAGTTCTTCCACTGTAATATCAGCTGTGCTTGAAGCATCTGCTTCCACAACAACACTGCTGTCATGCACCCTTACATTCCCCGCTATGTCTGCATTTTTATTCATGTGGCTCAAGGTCATGGGCACGCCGACTGATATCGCTGCTGCTGATATTCCTGCTATCTTGCCCATAAGCGGGATAGAGGCGAACGCTGTGCCTGACTTTGCAGCTGCCATAGCTGCTGCCTTTTTTGGTGATACAGTCCTGTGAAGTAACTCATTCATCGGTACAGCTGAGAGCATGATGCCCTTACCGCCCAACTCCTCTATCTTGCTTTTCAGCTTTTGGCGGGCACGCAGAAGCTTTTGCTTGACGTTGTTCTCGGTTATTCCCATCGTCTTTGCTACGTCTGAAATACTCATATCATTATAATAGTACAGTATCAGAGCTGACTTCATATCAGGCTTCAGGCTGTCTATCATAGATTTCAGCTGTCTTGCTCTGTCATTATCAGTTGCATAGTCCTCAGGTACCATTATGGGCTCATTTAAGCTGAGATTGTCCATAGCATTTTCCATATCTTCATCGTTATCAAAGTATACATCGCATTTTCTGCTGCGGAACATATCAGTACATTTGTTGTACGCTATGGAATGTAGCCATGTCACATAATTTTCAGGTTTTTCCAATGTGTTTATCTTTTCCATAGATTTTAAAAATGTATCATGTGTTATATCTTCAGCCGCTTCCTTGCTGTCAACATTTTTCAGTATAAAGAAATAAAGCCTGTCATAATATTCCTCATAAAGGCATCTAAACGCTTCCTTGTTTCCGTTTTTTGCCTGCTCCACAATCTTTATAAGCTCATTTCTTTTCATCTGTGCTCTCCTCCTTGTTGAGAACTTTTTCCAGTTTTTCCAATATCCTTCTTTTTTCATCGTCTGAAAGTGCAGTATCATTCTGCATCTGTGTTAGTAATCTTCTGAACATCTCATCTATTGTGATATCCATTCTGACCTCTCTTTTCAGTTTCTTTGTTCATTTCCATTGTACCATTTACCGATCGGTATTTCTTTGTCTTTCTGTTAATTAGACGGAAGCAGAACATGAAAGGTTACACTTTTTTTGAAAAATTTTTTTGAATGTAATAACATATTATCTAAATTCAATTATTTTTATCCTTAAACATTTCAGGTATTTTACGATATGACGATCTGTAATTATATCGTTCATCGATCTGAGCTGAGTTTTCCTCGATATATAGATCTTGATCCATATTCATTCGCACTTGACAATTTCTCATTTATATAGTATAATCCTTTCGTTGATTTATTGTTTTATCAACTATATTATACCACAAGAAGAAGATTTTGGCACTATCTTTCCGGGGTCTGAACCGTTTTTTGCCAGAAAGCACCGCACCAGCCTTTGCTAAATATTAAAGTGTTTATTCGTTAAAATTTAATCGAGGCATTCATAGAATTTCGCGTGATCACTATATGTATGGATAGATATTTACGATCACATTCTATAAATTTCAGTGCTGCTGTCAGATCATATACAGAATGATAAAACAACGGTAAAAACTCAGTTTTGTTTCATATATCAATGGCATAGCAAAAATCTGTTATGGCGATCATCTCTCGGGTACAAGCAACGACTGCTAAGTTAAATAAAATTAACCAAGCTTAACAAGCAATAATTGTAATCATAGCCGATTTTTCCGAAAGACTGATTAAATTTTCTAAATGCACTTGACTTAATTAATCAAATAGTGTAGAATGATTATCAAGAAAATCGCTGTACTGACTTTGAATGCTCACAGAGCAAATATTCGGATAAATATGAGTATTATCCGTTTCCATAGCAAGCAAAATGTTCAGGTCAGTACGTGAGTACTGCAGCATGAAAACAATATCCCATATAGTGAGCGAATTGAATGTTCACATCATTTGGGCAGGATGTGTCTTGAAATTCTAAGGAGGAGCGAAGTATGATACACGAAAAATACACCGAAATGCGAAATGAACAGGAAGCACTTCTTTCTCGCAAAAATACTAAAACTTCATTTTACAACGGTATCTATGACCGTTACGAGCATCCCGTACTTACAAGAGAGCATATACCGCTTCACTGGAGATATGACCTTAACAAGGAAACAAATCCTTTCTTTCAGGAACGTTTAGGTATAAACGCAGTATTCAATGCCGGAGCTATAAAGCTAAACGATCGCTACTGTCTTGTAGCCCGCGTTGAAGGCAATGACCGCAAGAGCTTTTTCGCCGTAGCTGAAAGCGATAAAGGCACCGAAGGATTCCGTTTCCGTCAATATCCAGTGTGTCTGCCGGCTCTTACTGATGATGAAACAAATGTATATGATATGCGCCTTACACAGCATGAGGACGGTTGGATATACGGCGTATTCTGTGTAGAAAAAAGTGCAGGTACCGCTGATCTTTCAGAAGCAGTTGCTTCAGCCGGCATCGCTCGTACAAAGGATCTGACAAACTGGGAGCGTCTTCCCGACCTTGTTACACTTCGCAGTCCACAGCAGCGTAATGTAACACTTCTGCCCGAATTTGTTGACGGCAAGTATGCATTCTATACCCGTCCAATGGATGGATTTATTGAAACAGGCTCAGGCGGAGGCATAGGATTCGGACTTGCCGATGATATCACTCACGCAGTGATCGACGAGGAACGTATGACCAGTATAAGACGTTACCACACTATAACCGAAAGCAAGAATGGTGCAGGTGCGACTCCCATAAAGACAGAGCGCGGATGGCTGAATATTGCACACGGAGTAAGAAACACAGCAGCAGGTCTCAGGTATGTTATATACTGTTTTGTTACTGACCTCAGCGAGCCCTGGAAAGTAATTGCCGAGCCTGGTGGTTATCTTATAGCACCATTTAAAGACGAAAGAGTGGGCGATGTATCGAACGTTGTATTCACAAATGGTGCTATCGTCGATGATAACGGTGATGTATACATTTATTACGCTTCTTCTGATACACGACTTCACGTTGCGGTATCATCAATAGACAAACTGCTGGATTATGCCTTCAACACTCCCGCTGATGCGCTTCGTACAGCAGAATGCGTAAAACAGCGCTGTGATCTCATAAAGCACAATATTGAACTTTTATGATCAATGTAATCTATGAGATATCAGATATCATACTTGACTGTCACTGCTCTCCAAAAATATCATCCAAAAGTGAACGTATCTTGTCAAGGATAGATTCTTTATTTTGTGAAGGTGAAAGCGTCGTAAAAAACTGACCGCAAACGCACTGCAGATATTCGTAAAGACTCTGACAGGCAAGACTATCACTCTTGATGTTGAACCCAGCGATACTATTGAAAACGTAAAGGCAAAAATACAGGATAAAGAGAGTATTGCTCCCGACAAACAGAGACTGATATTTGCAGGCAAACAGCTTGAAGATAACAGAACTCTTGCCGATTACAATATCCAGAAAGAAAGCACCCTACATCTTGTTTTAAAAGCGAACGGGGATATCGAGATAGTTCCCGATCCCGAAAATATGCCAACCCCCAAACCTTCAACCGCAGGTATGGAAGTATCCTATGATGTATCACCCACATACTCGGTAGTTATCCCCGCAAGTGTGTCGCTTTCCGACACTGTAGAAACTACCAGACAGATAACTGCCACAGATGTCAGACTAGCCCAGAACGCGAAGATAGTTGTCACCATTGACAGCGCAAGCAATACTGCAAGCAAGAAATACCTTCAACGCAAAGATAGGCGATTCCACCGCGAATTATACCATAAAGTCAGGTAATACCAACGTTTCGGTAGGCGGCACAGTTGCAGAGTTCGCTAGCGGTACAGGCGAACAGTCCAAGGCACTGGAATTCTCCAAAGCAACGGGCGCGACCTATGCAGGCAAATCCGAAAGCAGTTCAAAAAAGGCTGAAACTGTTTCAGCATACAGCCCCAAGCCAAATGCTAACCCCGCAACAGGTGTTGCAGGCGGTGTGTCGTTAGGCACAGCGGTCCTGCTTGCAGCTATCGGTATCGCAAGAAATAAAGACAGTGAAGACGAAGAATAACGTGATACAATAATTTCAGGCGGCATCAAATCGGTGCCGCCTTTTATAATGCTCTTATTCAGCAGATGTCTCTGCACGGTAGATAGTTATCTCGTCATCTTTGACTGTGTAGATGTTATCGTATGCAGTATAAGCATTGTCAAAGCCCTCAAGTACCTTTTCGCCGGTAACAAGATCATAGATAGCCATTTCATCTTTGTTCAAGATAAGATGATTTCCCATATAAATGCCCATTGACTTGAATTCCAGCGGCTTATCGGGTTTGCTGATTACCAGGTAATTGTAAACATCGCCCTCGTGGTAGAAGTAAAAATCCTCCTTAAAAGACATCTGAGCATCATTGATGATGATGTTGCCCTTTTCGTCGATCAGGTCGTACTTATAGTTTTCATTTCCGCAGAAAAGTCCGGGAATACCTGTATATGTCAGTTCATTGTAAACTGCATCAGTCAGCACAGTTCCGTCAATGGATAAAAGTCCGTTTTTGCTTGACTGATCGTTGCAATAGCTGAACATACCGTCATTAAGGTACATGATATTGCCGAACTTAGGCTCTATTATAACAGTACCGCTTTTGTGCATCAGGCCACGCTTTCCGATATCTGAATCGTAGATGCGGTAGTACTCATTAGTGCCGCTCATTTTTTCAACACCATAATTGGTAGAGAACAGCTTATTCCTGTCTTTGTCTAAAACAGGAGTAACGCCATTTGCATACTTAACTATAAAGTCGCCTGCTATGTCCTCCTGAGGTTCCAGCTCGATGATCTTATCATCAGTAGTAACTGCGATCAGCTTGTAGTCATCATCATTGAATGTGACTATATTATCACTTACGCTGTATTCGGTATCAGTCTTTCTTGCAGTATTCTCAAGGAACTTGCGCTGCTGAAGATCGTAAACCTTGACTGTTCCGGAATATTTCGCGGTGTTGTTATATGTCATGATAGTGAATGTGTCTATATCAGCCTTGAAAAGGATCTCATTTAAGTCTTCTGTAAGAGCTTCTGGAAAATACACCTTGATAAAGCGTTCATTGATCGCCTCAAAAGCGCCAGCTTTTTCATTGGCATCGAGTATAACATTGCCTTCCTTGTCCATAAGTCCACAGTATTTGAAATCGCCGTCAGCCACCAGATAGTAAACATAAAGGTCAAGATCTATGTGTCTCTCAGGAAATACAGAAGTGTCATAGGGATTATCATTTACCAGTCTGGATATATGGTCAACATTACCATCAAATAGGAGATTGCCCATGTAGTCAACGCACTGTATATTATTGTTTGTGATACTTTTATAGAGGAAATTGTGGTAATTCCTTATCTCCTTGTCATCTATTTTGCCTATTTCTGTGAGAGTGGCGCTCTTAACATCAGAGGCAGGAATTCCTGAGATTATGTCACCAAGAGGCTTTGCATCAGCGTGAGGCTCTATCTCCTCAGTAGGTTCAGTAGTCGAAGCAGTTTCCGTTTCTGTTGCAGCCTCTGAGGATTCCCCACTTTCCGGCTGAGTTGCAGCTAGTGTGCTTTCTTCCGGCTTTTCTTCATTGCTGCTACCTCCGCATGATGTAATTGCTATTGACATTAATGCCGCAATGGTTATAGCAATCAGTCTCTTGCTTTTCATAATTATTCCTCCAGTATATATCATTGCTTTTTTATAGATTAATTGTATCACATATATTTAACTTTGTCAAGTATTTCACACAATTGTAACTCACACACTGTACCACCAAAGATGATACAAGATAGGCAGTGTTTTCTTTTGGCTCAGGAAGTACCTTATCTTGTTTTTTATACAACAAAAGCTCACCCCAACGTGAAACACTCCTCCCACAGAACACGCTATTATTACCATAAATGATCAGAGAATATACTGCTCCGGCTGTAAGTAAAATTACCGCAGCGATCAAAGCATATTTAACATTCATATCTATCCCATCAGCAGTAATATATCCATTCAGACCTATGATACCTCCAAGGGAAAGAACATATGTAAGTCCCTGCATTATTTTAGCTTTGGCAGATATGAAGATGCCGCAGGACAGACGTAGTATAATAAGTATAATTGATTTTGTTTTAAGCATCATTGTAATTACCATTGATCACCTTGCAGTGATACTTTTGTGCTTATTGATTAAAGATATATATCATTTCACAAAAAACTGATAGCTATCCTGATCGGGATGGCTATCAGTTTTCATTTATCAAATTAAGTCAATTTAAATCTGTCATTTTATGGTAACGGTCACAGCATTTTTAATAGCGTTTTCTGTATCCCATTTACCGTTAATTTTTGCGGCGATAGCGACTTTATAAGTCATGAAAGGAGTGAGGTTTTTGGGAGAAGTGTAAACAGTGCCGGTGATATTCTGCGCCTGAACTCTCCACTTGCCTGCCAGATATACTGCGATGCCGTAATTTGAAGCACCTTCAACAGGTGACCATGTAATCCTGAACTGATGATATTTCTCACTGAATTCTACTTTGCTGACTACGGGAGCAGTGGTCTTACCTGTAAAGCCTGTGATCTCGTAAAAAGCTTTTTTCAGATCGGGGTTACTGATCCTGCAGGTATTTCTGTCATAGTGACCGCCGTATTCACCGTCGTTATCGCTCTTCGGTGTTGCCCAGAGAACAGGGCACAACTGACGGTCATATGCGGCCTTGCAGACAGCGCTCAAGAAACGAACGACTGACTCGGTTTCCTTTCCCTTAGTGGGACAGCCGTACTCTCCGATTATCACAGGGATACCCTTATCTGCAAAATTAGTCTTCATCATGTCCATATTTGCATTAAGCTCACGGTAGTCCTCGTCTGTACCCCATGTTGAACGCGCCTTTGCCCAGGATTCGTCCTTATCCTCAAGAATAGCAAAGCCCACAGGTGTATAATAATGCACTGATATCGCCATACGGTTCACAGGGTCGTAAGGCATCTTGAACAGCGAATCACAGGTTCGGTCAATACCGGTATTATATCCCGAAATTAGCAGATGGCGCTTGGGATTATTGCCGCCGGACGCACGGATAACATCTACAAATTTCTGGTTTATGCGGTTGCACAGCGCATAGGACTTTTCTTTCTGTGACTGTGTTCCACTCCATGGGTTCCATATCGAATCCCAGCCAAGTTCCTCGTTTTGCGATTCAAATATAAGGTGATCGTCATAATCTTTGAATGCATCAGCGATCTGCTTCCACATGGTCTCATAGCGTTTCATGGAGCCTTCTTCATCGTAGGGAAAATTGTTTACCCAACCGTTGTCGTAATGGATATTGATTATGCAATACATATCTGAATCGATCACCCAATCAACTATCTGCTGTACACGGGCGGTGTAATCAGGCGAGATAGTGTAGGTGTTCTTGTCCATCATATTTGACCATGCCACGGGAACACGTACAACTCCGAAACCCTCGTTTGCCATGCCTTCGATCATTTCCTTTGTAATGATAGGGCTTCCCCATGCGGTCTCATATTCCTTGGTTTCGAGGACACCGTCGCCCCATTTTGTATCGACTTCTTCGATCCAGTCACCGCAAGCTTCCATCGTGTTGCCGAGGTTTATGCCGATACCCATTTCTCGTACTATCTCAGTTGTCGAGACATTTCGCATGGTGCCTTTTTTGCTCGGAAGAGCATTTGCCTGAATGTTTCCTGTCATGCTGCATACCATCACGCATGACAGAAAAGCTGCTGTAAGTTTGCTTTTCATTGTAAACCCTCCGTTTTCTTTTTCCGGTAAAATAACATTGATATTTCTTTGGCACACCACTATGTGAAGGTATAATAGCGAACTTTTTTGAGATGCTTTTTTCCGGAGCCTGAGACATGGGAAAGGATAAACGCCAAGTGTTTCAAATTTAGATATTATACCAATTAATTTGGTGTGTCAGTGGGATGATCAGAAATAAAAATTGCATTATAGTTGATTTTTGTTATAAACTATGTTATAGTAATAATAGCACCTATCGTATCCGATTTCAAGTAAAAAAACGCCACAAAACAGGACAAAACCGACACGAAACTTTCAAATGAAGAATCAGGTGGTATTTATGTTTCGTATGCCGTTGGAGGCTTTTACACAAGATGAAAATTTTCCGTTTTTTATACAGTACGGAGAACATGATGAGCCCCTTTATCTGCACGCTCACGATTCCTATGTTGAACTGGTGATCGTACTTTCGGGAAGTGCCGTGCATATCGTTGACGGGGAGAACTATCCTATTCAGAAAGGAAGTGTTTTCGTCATTGCTGAGGATATAGAACACGGCTATGATGATCCGCAAAACTTTCGTATATGCAACATAATGTTCCGCAGGAGTTTCCTTGATCTGAGTTCTTTTGACATCGCAGGGGCGCCCGGGTTTCAGGCCCTGTTTGTTCTTGAACCACAGCAGTCAAGAACAAAAGGCTTTACGAGCTATCTTAAACTGCTCCCCGATGAACAGCTTAATATAGAGGAAATGATCGCGGCACTGCATACCGAATATACCGTCAGGGCGGCAGGTTGGCAGACAATGGTTCGCGCGGGATTTATCCGACTTGTTGTCGAGCTTTCACGAATGTATGATACGAACCGCATCGAAAACGACGTAGGAATAGTAAAACTTGCGCCAGCTCTTGCGTATATCGAACGAAATTTTCAGGAGGAAATGACCGTCACTGAACTTGCTGCACTTACCCATTACTCAGAACGTCAGTTTCTGCGGTTGTTCAAGGAAGCGACAGGATGCCGACCGATGCAGTACATCACAAAGCTGCGTTTACATAACGCCTGCCGTTTGTTACGTGAAACAGAGCTGACTGTGACGGAGATAGCTGAGCGTTGCGGTTATACCGACAGCAGCTATTTCAGCAGAGTATTTATGCGCAAGCGCGGCATATCTCCCAAAGCATACCGAAAGGATTCGGAGACTCACAGCAGTGCATACTGATCTCATTACACATTTCATTGATATACTATAGAATATTTTTCGTAATATTGTTTACTTCTTTTTCTCGATAATTTCAGCTTTATTATCACAACGAGGGAAGTGATAAATGTAACTTATTTCTGCCAAATTTAAATCACTGATATGTTTGGCTAGAAGAAGACATTGTGTATCGTTATCTTCGTTACTTTTTTCATCACCATACTCCGGATACACAAGATCTTGCAAAAACAAAAAGCAATACAGAATGTCAGGCTGATATTTTGAAAATCTTTGTTGAATAACGCCTTTGACATCAAAAATTATATTTGCTATAATGTTCAGGTAATAAGATCATAGCACTGACACACGTTGTATTCTCAGGAATGCGTAAATCTGATCACGGAATGCTATCCGCAGATGAAGTATCCCTAAGAGTACAGCGTTTTTTTGTGCGGAAACGGAGAATACTATGCCAAAAAACCGATTTGAAAGAATGATGTTCGCTTTGATGACTGTTATCGTGACAGTACACGCTTATGTGTTTTACAGTTTGTATGTTGTAAACGGCTCTACGCTTATGAGCGTTACGGGAGAAAATAGCGTGCTCGGTGCAGTAAATGCAATGGGCGGAGTCTATATGCTCGGAAGGAATCTGCCGATCTGGGCAGTTGTAATTATTGAATTCATCCTTGCATACACCCTTGAAATCACAGTCGTAAGCCCCATGTCCTTTAAGCTCGCCTGTAAGGTATTTGACCCGAGAGAAACACACCCTGTACTCTTTGAAACGGCGATCATCTGCGCGACTGTCGGGATAATGTGTCCTGCGATGAGTTTCCTTGCAGCTTTCCTCTACTATCCATACTATGCAGGATTCAACATTTTTACTTTGCTTGCCAACTGGATCAAGCTCGTATGCTTTAATTTCCCGTTCGCTTTTTTCTCACAGCTTTTCTTTATCCAGCCGTTTATCAGGACGTGTTTCAAGGCTGTATTCAGAAGAAAAGCCGAAACAACACAAACAGTAAACGCATAAACTTTGTGAAAAAACACAATTTGCAAAATTCCAAAAAGCATGATATAATTAGTACATAACGAGTAGCGATCTTGCGTAAGTCCGGTTATTGCTGCTCGTTTTATTTTTTTATGGAGGTAGATCGTAATGAAAAGGATCAAAGAAGCGTGTATCTGCCAGACACTTCATTTTATGCTCAAGGAAGATGTCGGTCATGACTATGCGGTAAGGGTAGTTCGGGATGAGATCAAAAAATACAAGGAAAGCCTTGAAAAGAGCAAGACCAAGTATAAGATCCTTGAAGAAACAGAACAGGCGGACGGCTCTGTTATCATCAAGATCAAGAAGCAATACAACACTGCTCCTGTCGGCTCTTATCTCGACTGATACAACGGAATATCAAATAAAACAGCGTGTAGCCAAAAGTATAAATCCAGCTTATGGCTCACGCTGTATTTTTTAGGAGGATCTCTATGGAAAAAAACGCAAATCAATTCTTAGGGCGTGAGCCTATCAGCAGACTGATGAAAAAGTACGCTGTGCCGTGTATCATTTCTCTGCTTGTTGGCGCACTTTACAACATCGTTGACCAGATATTCATCGCTAATGCAAGCTATCTCGGCTCTTATGGGAATGCCGCAAATACGGTAGTATTTCCGCTGACGGTCATAGCTCTTGCTATCGCTGTTATGATCGGTGACGGCTGCTGTGCCTTTGTCAGCCTGAGTCTCGGAAAGGGCGAACCCGATAAAGCTAAGAAAAGTGTCGGTAACTCTGTTCTTATGACGATAGTCAGCAGCCTGATCCTTTGTGCGGTGTACCTGATATTCAGCGATGGGATCATCGCTATGTTTGGCGGTACGGTCAATGAAGAAACCTTCCGCCACTCAAAGGAATACTTCTTATATATATCACTTGGAATCCCGTTCTATATGTTCGGTCAGGCTATGAACCCTGTTATCCGTGCGGACGGCAGCCCGAAATTTGCTATGATCTCCACGCTTGCGGGTGCGGTGCTGAACATGATACTTGATCCGATCTTCATCTTCTCTTTCAAATTGGGTATGATGGGAGCAGCAATCGCAACTGTTATCGGACAGATCGTGACGGCGTTGCTTGCGATATGGTATCTCTGCAACATGAAGCTCGTCAAGCCTGCAAAGGCTGATTTCAAGCCTGAAAGTGCAATTATCTGCAAAACGCTGACGCTCGGTCTGACCAGCTTTCTCTCGCAGATCTCTCTTGTAGCGGCTATGGCGGCGATCAATAATATTATACGCAAATACGGCGCAATGGACAGCATTTTCGGGCAGGAGCAGTATGCGCAGATACCTATGGCGGTAGTCGGCATCGTTATGAAGTTCTTCCAGATCGTTATTTCTATCGTAGTGGGTATGGCGGCAGGCTGTATCCCCATTGTCGGTTTCAATATGGGCGCAGGGCTGAAAAGCCGTGTGCGTGAGCTGTTCACCAAGCTTCTGACAGCAGAAGCAGCTGTCGGTGCGGTAGCCCTGATCTTTGTAGAGTTCTTCCCACGTCAGCTTATCGGCATATTCGGTGCAGCGAACGAGAGCAGTTATTATACCGATTTTGCGGTACACGCTTTCCGCATCTATCTCTGTATGATGATATTCGCCTGCGTGAACAAGGCTTGCTTCATCTTCCTGCAAGCTATGGGGAAGGCAGTTGAATCTACCGCGCTTTCCATGATAAGAGAGATCGTATTCGGAGTTGGCTTTGCAATTACCCTCCCAATTTTCTTTGGACTTGACGGTGTGCTGTACTCAATGCCTATATCAGATATACTGACATTTGCAGTCACTTTGTTCCTGATAATAAGAACATATAAGGAACTAAGTTCTCGGCAAACTCAAATTGACATAAAAATGGAATGTCGGACAGGTACTAGATAACCTGATATATCAGATCATAGAAAAATGCTCAGGAATTATGGCTTTTCTTAAGTTTCATGTTTTCTGAACTTTATTTTGTGATATCATTTATTATCTGCTATCTGTTCACTTAAAAGAGGCTGTTGCAAACGCAGCACCCTCTAACCATATCCGAACATCAGAGTAAAAAAACATATTAACTGGTGAAATAAGCTGTTTCAGAGCGCACATCCCCAAGCCCTCTTCAAAAAAGAGGACTCGGCGGTGTTTTGTTCTATTTGTTTTTATGCCGTTTTCAGTTCAAAAAGAGAAATTCCAAGTCGGTTTTCAGGTCTGTGCCAGGCTCTTTTTCTTTGTTGGGGCTGCAACAGCCCCTTTCTTTAATGATCAAGAACTGTTTTCAGCACTTGTCATTGCCGTACCGGCTCATTATTTAAGGAAAAAATCTATTATCTTGCTAATTCAAAAATCAATTCTTCTTTTTTCTAAAGTGTAAAATAATCAGTACAGTCACACCTATCAAGGCTGCTGCAGCTGAAATGATCACGGCGACAGCGGCAGTACTAACCTTTTGCTTTTCGGGAATTTTATTGATACACCAACTATCTATATACATTCCTTTTTTGCTGAAAACAAAATATAGATCATGCAGACCGCTGATGTTTTGTGTAAGGTCTGAGGTATCATCATTTTCAGAAACAGTTGCAACAAGAGTACCGTCAGGTGAATCAAGCCTTATCTCGACATTACCGCTGCCATGTATTTTTGCTGTTATCCCGAGAGGATTGCTGTCATCACCCATATCGGCCCGACTGAACATTATCCATGCGCCCGATGTATCGCTTATTGCATGAGGGTCAGCAGGATCACTCACATCATATGACACCCCCGCTTGAGAGCATATCTGTGCGCCGCTGCGTTCAGCGAAAACCGAACTATCCGCAGAAGGGGTAAGTATTCCTTCCTTTGTTCCAAGACCCGATGCTGTCACATTTTTTTCGTCTACTTCTATCTCATCTGCACAGATACTGCGGTAACCGCCCTTTATTCTCATGGCATTTTTTAGTGAAAGGGTATGATAAAGCATATACCATCTGCCCTTATACTTATGCATATGAGTGTGATTATTTGAATAATCAAATCCCATTTCACCTGGATTTTTGAGCACCTCACCGATCATTTCCCAGCTTGACGGATCAAGCGGAGTTCTGGTCTTCATACTTATCATTGCACAGCCGCCGGGCACATCTGTTGGATACTCCCATTTTTCGATATGCTTGCTCCAGTCTGAGCAATAGGTGTAAACATAATATCCGTTGATAAAATTCAACTCACTTGCCTCAAAGAAATACGGTGCGGGTATTTCTGTAAAATCGCTGTCAAAGGACAGCATATCGCTGCCAAGTTTTACTATCCTCGATGAACCGGGCATATAGTCTGTCCCTCCTGAAGCTTTTCCGCCGCCGAATGAGAGCCAGCCTACACCCGAATCGTCTATGACCGCTCCCGGATCAAATGGATTAGGGCAGTTTTCAAGCCCCTCGGTATCATATCTGATAAGCGGCTTTCCAAGAGGATCTGTCCAGGGGCCGAGCGGATCTGTGGCAGTTATCACGCCCACACCGGTACCACTATTTGAAAAATAGAGATAGAAATGTGTCAGACCGTCATCTTCTTTTCTCGATACAACAGAGGGCGCCCATGAATTCATTATCCATGGTGCGATCTCACCCACATTTATCTCGCCGTGATATGTCCAGTTTATCATATCATCAGTAGAAAAAATGACCAACGACTTTATTTTCTCATAGGTGTTATCTTTGTCCTCACCTTTTTCTCTGCATTGCTGATGGTCATTTGTGCCATACACATAAAGCCTGCCATTATATTCAACCGCCGTAGGATCTGCGCAGAATACCTGTGAGGATATGGGATTATTCTCATTTGCTTTTTTGTATGTTCTCGGTTCCTTTTCCTTGGCAAATACTTTCGGGAAAGAAGTAAATACTGAACCCATAAGCAAAGAAACTGCCATTGCAATAAGTATTTGTATGTATCTCACATAGCATCCTCCTTATCAAACAGTCATTATTGTATACACGACTAATCAAACTGAATAAAAGTTCTTGTTATATTATATCGTAAAGAAAAGCAGTTTTCAATGTTCTGATATGTCGGAATATATGTCACAACGTGCAAAAAGCAAAGGCTGAAATAAGCCTTTGCTTTTGATAGTGATATAAAATGGATCACAAACATTAGATCCTAAAAAAATTCAAGCCTATGCGCTCATGCAGATACAAATCATATGTAAGACTGAAAAGCGACAAATAATATCAGTCTCTTCTCTTATGCGGGCTCTGAGCCTTGAACATAAACATTTTCTTATCAGCCGCATTAATGATCTCTTCAAGATTATCCATTGCATCACAAGCAGATGAAGACTCAACACCTATGCTGACAGATATTCCATAAGGTTTGCCGGATATACGGTTAATATGCTCGATCTCACTTCTGGCAGATCTTATAAATTCATCCTCTGTCATTGATACGACAACTGCAAGATATTCATCTCCCCCGAATCTGGCACATATTCCTTGTCTGCCTGTAACCTTTTCAATGATCTTAGCAGCCAAGGTGATAGCATAGTCACCCTCTTTGTGGCCAAAAGTATCATTTATGTACTTGAGCCCATTCATATCTGCTGATACTATGATAATATCAAGACCTTTTTCAGCTGCATCTGAAATAAGTTCACCTGCCCTGCGGTAAAACCCATATCTGTTTAACAATCCCGTCAGATGATCGTGTTCATACTGGAAATTGAGCTTGATAGTCGTTTCACAGCTTGAAAGCAGGATATTAAGGTGAATAACAAGATCATACAGTTTTTCTATGCGCAGCAGATCATCAGGATCAAATTGTGCTGCCAGATAGCCGTAGTTTTTCTCAGCAGCAAAAAGAGGGAGAAAAATGACAGGCTGATCTGTTCCGGAAAGTGCCTGCGAGCAGATCTCACCGTGCAGGATTGGAGAAAATGATACAGAAAATCTCTGTTGTTTCGCAATAACAGATGCAGCAAGAACAAAACCTCCATCATTGACAGAAGCGTCGAAATAATGCGGGTCAAGGTATATCTCTATACCGTCAGGTGCCAGAGTTCTCAGAGTATTCTCCATATTAGCAAACAGTTTTCTGACATCACCATTTCCGATATTGCTAAGCATAAGATTATCATTTTCATACCTGAAAAGCTTCTGAGAAATGCTTTGCTCATAAAGCTCGGCAAATAAAACACCTGTAAGCTGTTTTTTAATATCATCACATCCGCAGGACTGACCTTCGATAAATATACCCCCAAAGTGCATATTTCCAGGATGTTTATGTTCAGCTTCATGGTAGCTTTCAAGTACGTTGCATATATATCTGCAGCTGCTCTTGTAGTCGGGAACGGAACCTGCGATCGTCGGAAAAAAGGCTTTTGCACGCTCTGTACCATCAAATCCTGTAACGATAATATCCTCAGGGACTCTTATACCACGCTCAGACAGCACAAGACACACGGTTATCGCCATTACATCATTAGCACACACGATAGCATCGGGCAGGGCTTTATGCTCGCTAAACATTTGTGCTGTTGCACTGCGTGTAGGAAGATCCCAGAAATCACCATAGTAGATCTTTGTTTCATCATACTCTATACCATGCTTTTCCAATGAATCTCTGTATGCCTGATTACGTTCAAGAGAGAAGCTGTTGCCTCTCATACCGCTCATCATAAAGATATTTCTTGCACCATGTTTCTCTATTATATGATCAACTATCTTTCCGAAGCTTTTACCGTGATCGTATATTATATTATATGCGCCGTCCATCGGGCGCTCAACAGTAAATGCCGGAATATTTCTCTTCTCACATTCTGATATTATACTGCTGCATAATTCGTTATCCTTTATCAGCTCACTGTATAAAACAACACCGCTAAGCTCAATACGCCTGTAAAGATCATATACCCTGCTTTCGCCTTTTTTTGATACATCATGCCAGAACTGGTCGGAATACGATGAGAAGCAGAAGGTCTTATACCCTGCTGATGCCAGCTCGTCTGATAAATATCTTATATATCTGTGTCTGCCCGTCCTATGCATAGTCGGGATAAATATTCCTATCGTACCTTTCATATATACCTCTATGTCAGCTTTTCTTTCATCTGTGTAGGAGTTATGCCATAGTATTTCCTGAACCTTTTCATAAAGCTGTATTCATCTGCATAACCGCATTTCTGCGCTGTCTCCCGTATTGACATATTAGCAGAAACAAGAAGTTCACGTGCAAGCTTCATACGTGCGTTGATCACATCAGCCGATACACTTATACCGAATACCTTCTTATACAGATGCTGAAACCCCGAACGGCTCATTCCCGCCATCTCAGATAATTTGTTCACATCAAGTATCTCATTAGGAACAGCATATATCATATTCCTGATCTTTAAAAGCGCCGAAACCTTATCTAAATGTGACACATCAGTTAGAGAGCTTCGCCGCACTGCTCTGCCGAGCCTTATCATAAGTATTTCAAACAAATGCTCCTCTATCAGCTCATGCCCTTCTTCAATTGAATAATGCTCAAAGGAAATCGCCCTGACAGTATGGGACATTTCTTCTATATTGCCAAGAGTGATTATCTCATTAAAAGGAACACCTGAACTTTTCAGTCTGTCTTCATCAGCCGCACTCATACTGAAATATACCCAGTCATCTGTGTAGACTTTATATTTAGCACGATAACTATGCGGCATATTTGATGTGAATAATACAAATGAATTCTTCGGGACATCATATTCTCTATCGCCTATAACAAATACAGACGGCTCTTTTATCAGCAGCAGCAATGGGCAGCCGCTGCCCTCAGGGCAGTCCATAATAAAATCTTCTTCATGTACGTAATTATATCCTACTGCACCGACTTTCATAACATCACTCCTCGGCGGAAAAGTGTATATTTCTTATAACCGGTATTGATCGTTATTATCTCACAATACTTACTGATGTATGCTTACTGCTTTTCTATATTATAGCAGATATTCATGCAAAAATCAAGTTTTAATGATATAACACTGCATTTATTCATCAGAAAGATCATTCGGATATACCCGGCAAATAAAAGACAGCTGCATGGTTTTATGACACTATCGCCTGATGACACCAATCACAAGCGCAAAAACATAAAAATAGCGGTGTGCGATAAAAGACGTTCTGTTCAGTAACGTTCCAATCATCTCACACCGCCGCACTTCGTATCTTTTTACAGACAGAGAATGGACATAGGTCTATAATTACGCTTATTCATTATAAAAGCCGAACTTCATATCATGGCTCTTACACAAAAAGAGTACAATTTCCGCTCTCACGGTAATACTTTATAAGGTTTTCTATCTTCTCTCTTGTGCAGCCAAGACGTTTCGAGAGGCAATCGATGCATAAAAACTCTTCGGCATTTCTGTTTACAAGTTTACGAAATATCGCTATATCATCAGCAAGCAGAGCAGCGCCGCAATCCATACACGTCTTGTAATTGCTCATCAGACACTTACCACTCTTGCCTTAAATACAGCACAATCATGTGAATCGAGCTGTGTTACATAGCGCTCGTAAATACCCCTGTCGATCCATGAGTGTAACAATCATACATTTCCAAGCCTCTGCCCGTTTTTATTATATGATATTTTCAGCTATAATAAGAATAAGTTCAAGTAATAATGATGGCTGGAGTCATAGAACTGAATAAAAAGGAAATGTTCCTCAAGCAATAAAAGAGACTGTAAAATCTATATATAGTATAGAAATATCCACTTTGCTGGCAGGATCAAAATACAGAGGAGAATTTGAAGAAAAGCTGAAAGCTGTTCTGGACGAAGTAAAAGATTCTGAATGTTCGATCATTTTGTATATAGATGAGATCCACACGATCATGGAAGCAGGTGCAAACCCCGACAATCCTATGGATGCTGCTAATATTCTTAAGCCCTATCTTACAGATGGTTCTGTCAGAATAATTGGTTCTACAACTACAAATGAATACAGGAAATTCATAGAAAAGGACAAGGCTCTTGCAAGGGGAGATTTATGCCTGTGGATATTCCCGAGCCTTCAGTAGAAGACACTATGAAAATCCTCAAAGGTATAAAAGAAGGTTACGAATAGTTCCACGGAGTGACTGTCAGTTCCTGCTAAAACATATGAAGTAGTTTTATAATACATAAAACAGCTTCATCATACCCCTAAATAAGAAAAATGCGCATTAGCTTCTGGATATTACCGTATGCTATACGCATTTTTAATCATTTTCCGAAAAGAAGATCCCCTGATTTACAGAAGGCAGTCTTAAAATTTATTACAACATTATAATGAGATCAAGTGCTAAGCAGAATCTCAGTTCGGGAAATCATGGAGTTGCTGTATAGCGATCCTCTTTTTTGTACTGTTAATCTACCGATTGACAATGCTCACATAAAATAGTATAATATAAATAACCTAAAGACCGGATCAAATGATCTTACAAGGATAAATTTGAAACTATATAATTGCTTTCACAGGAGTTGATTTCAAACGTGTGGATAAATAATGCTCAGGAAAATGCAGAAAGATTTCCGCTGTTCAACAGGATAAAACAGGATCACGATATCAGTGTGTATATAAAAGCACAAAATGAATCACTACATGCTATGGGATATACTGAACATAGCTTTGCACACATCGGTGTTGTTGCCGATCGTGTGGGATACATTCTTGATACCTTAGGGCTGGACGATCACACAATAGATCTTGCGTTGACGTCAGCATGGATGCATGATCTCGGAAATGTCATAAACCGCGAGGATCATAGTCAGTCAGGTGCTATGATGACTTTCTATCTGCTGGATAAAATGGGTATCCCTGCTGAGGATATTGCTCCGATAATACAGGCTATAGGCAATCACGATGAAGGCAGCGGAGTTCCCGTAAGCAAGATCGCCGCGGCACTTATACTGGCTGATAAATCGGATGTCAGAAGAAGCCGTGTTCAGGATGATGACAAAAGAAATTATGATATCCATGACAGAGTGAACTATTCTGTCAAAACTTCCAAGCTGAAGATCAATCAGGATCATACCGCCATAAAGCTGAAACTCGATATCGATACAAGATATGGAGAGATAGGCGAATACTTTGAAATATTCATGGAGCGTATGCTGCTCTGCCGCAAAGCTGCCGGTTTTCTTGATCTTGAATTTCATCTGATAATAAACGAGCAGACATTGATGTAGACACTGCTAGTTCCTGTTTTCTACCCTCCCTCACGTTCTAACGCTTCTGAGGGGCAATTCGCCATACTAAATATAACCGCCAAAAGCAACGTCCGTAATGCGCTTTTCGATAACGGTTATTACTTTTTGTAAATCAAACAACACACAGTTATCAGTCTTATAGCTTTATCCTTATGATAAGCCTGTTGTCGGCAAGTTCAGCGGATATGCTGCCGTTCATCTGCTCAATGAAAGTTCTCGCTATTGAAAGACCGAGCCCTGTGGAGTTTCGCGCCGCCTGCACCGTATAGAAACGATCAAACAGCCGTTCCACCTGAACTGTCGTCAGGTCGGCGGCTGTATTTGAAAATATTATCTCGCCCTCAGCTGAAAGGCTTATGAACAGATCTCCATCACTATATTTCAGAGCATTGTTCATAAGGTTGTTAAATGTCCTTGCAAGGGCGTTTTTATTTACTGTCCTTATGACCTTTTCTTCGCAGAGTTCTATCTTCGGTGCTATGCCTTTTTCGGAAAGCGCTGCGTAATAACCCATTATGCAGTCTTCAAGCACCTGATTTACCGATACATCCTCAATATCGGCATCAGCATCCGAAGAAAGTATTACCGAGTAGCGGAAAAGCTCTTCTGTCAGCTGTTTCATAAGCTCCGCCCTGCCCCCGATTATATCCAGATACTTTTCCATCTGCTTTGACTTCTCTTCCTTTTTCATCACTTCCAGATATCCGCATATCGCGGTAAGAGGTGTTCGCAGGTCGTGAGAGATATTTGTTATGGCGGCTTTCAGCTCCGCATCTCCGCTGACATATCTGTTATGCTCCGCACGCAGTTTTTTCAGCTGATTGTTTATACTGCCTGCCAGTTCTCTCATGTTCCTGTCGGCTGAATGTATGGATATACCGGTGTTAGTATCGGTTTCCAGCTTTTCATCAAACTGCTTTCTTATTGATCTTGCGGCAGATCTCAGAGATATTATCTTTATTACCAGTGCCGCAGTTATCACGGCGAACAGAGCATATACCATACGATTTTCCTTCCTTACCTGATATCCTTTTTCTCCATCAGCCTCAGACCTGCATAAGTGATCACTACTACCGATACCGCCGAGATAACTATCTGTACAGGTGCCGGCAGAGCTATACTCTGGTCACCAATGAGCGACACCGACAGCCACTGACCATACGGGATAACATTTATCAAAGCCCTCAGCACCGCACTTGTGCCATCGCCTGTTATGCCCATGATCGCCTGCATCAATAACACTGCCATGAACGATGCCTGAAATGACGTTATCCCGATAGCGGTCACAAGACCTTCCTTGTCAATATTCATGCTGATAAGCACCAGCATCGAAAGATTAGCCATATTGTAGAAAATCATCCTGACGATGCACAAAGCGATCTCCCCTGCATCTGGAATAATATGTGCCCCCAGCAGTGCTGCTGTTGCCCAAACTGCTGTCATTATAAGCATTCCCAGCGCCACCGCACCGAAAGATGCATAGTATATCTCATGCCTTGTTTTGCCGCATATCAATTTGTTGCGGATAGCTCCGCCAAAGTATTCAGCGCCGAGAAATATCGCCGTAAACAGCGAGAAAAACGCAGGTATGCCAAGACTTGCCAGCTTGGCACATTCAAAATCATTATGGATATTGTGCAGCGGAAGAATATCAGCACCGTTTGCCGATATATAGTATGTTATGAAAAATGCCGCCGCCAGACCGAATATATATAATTTATGCCTGAACATCCTGGCACAATATGACCTGAAAAGTTCTGTCATCGCACTTTCCTCACTTTATGTCCTTGCGGCAGAAATTAAGCAGACCTGCCGATGTTATCACTGCTATAGCCGCTATATCTGTAATTATCATTTTTGTCCCGTTTTCGGGATATCTGTCCTCAGACAGGATGCACACCTGACTCTGTGGGTCGGTATCGTATATCACACCGAATATCTTCAATGCAAGTGTATCATCTTCTGTCATTTCGATGACTTTGCCTTGTTCTGCCGCAAGTGCTTTTTCCGCCTTGTCTTCTGTTATCACCTGATATGACATCATACCTGCCGCGAACACTGCCATGGTCAGGAACATCGAAGCTGCCACCGCGTAGGATTTTGAATTAACTATCGTGGTCACGAAAAGCGCCAGAGCAGTATACACAGCTATAATACACAGTATTATCGGCTGCATTCGCAGTATCTCGCTGAGGGGTGTGGAATACATACCATACAGAGGTATCGCCACGGCTGATGCGGCAGCCATACAGCCCAGCTGCATGATGACAGCACCGATAAATGTGACGATGAAGTCCGAAAGATATATTGCCGTCCTCGAATGCCCTGCCATTATCTTGTTGTTTATGGTCTTTTCAATATAATCCTGACCTATCAGCACCGACACGAAAGCCCCTATCAGAAGTCCTATAAATACCAGTCCCGAATTATATACACCGTTGAGGGGTTCTGAGTCGGGAGTCCTGTTCTTTAATGAGACAAGTACTATGAACAGTGGGTATATGACCATTAAGCCCATGCCTATTTTGAATACCAGCGACCTGAACATTCTGCTCAACCCCATAACTATCAGACTCGTCACTTCTCCTCGCCTCCAACCAGAGATATATAGAAACTTTCAAGGCTCTCGTCCTTTTCTGTCATCGAAACTACTTCACAACCCTGTTCACTGAGCCTTCCTGCGGTCTGCGAGAAATTCAGCTTTGCAAAGACATCTGCAGTTTTATCGTCAAGTATCTTGTAGTCGATGCCCATTTCGTCCAGCACTCGTGAGAGTATGCCCGTATCTGTCACTGTCATTCTCACGCATTTCCTGCAAGCCGAATCAAGTTCCTCCGCGCTCATCTCACGCACTATCCTGCCGTGATCAATGAATCCGTAGTGTGTCGCCAGCTTTGCCAGTTCATCAAGGATATGGCTGGATATCAGTATAGTCATGTTTCTTTCACGGTTTAGTTTCAGTATCAGTTCACGTATCTCGATTATTCCCTGCGGATCAAGACCGTTTATAGGCTCATCCAGTACAACAAGGTCAGGATCACCACACAGCGCTATTGCTATTCCCAGTCTTTGCTTCATGCCCAGAGAAAAGTTCTTTGCTTTTTTTCTGCCTGTATCGACAAGCCCAACAAGATCGAGCAGTTCGTCTATTCCGTCAGTATTTGGCAGACCGAGTACCCTGTACTGCTGTATGAGATTTTCCCTTGCTGTCAGGTCAAGGTATATGGCAGGAGTTTCTACCACTGCTCCCATTCGCCTTCTTGACTTTACGATATCTCTGTCGTTATTCTTTATGCCGAATATCTCAAAACCACCCTCAGTAGGTCTCTGAAGACCTGTTATAAGACGTATCAGCGTGGTCTTGCCTGCGCCGTTCCTGCCGACAAAACCGTAAATCGCGCCTTTTGGGATATTCATGGTCACTCCGTCAAGGGCGGTGAAGCTTTTGTATTTTTTCCCGAGTTCTTTTGTTCTGAGTACGTATTCCATTTTTGTCTCCTCTTTATTTTTTACTTTGCTCCTCACACATTTTTTCTGTTTCTCATATTCTCCGATGCGAAGAACACAGCTTCCGCAGATACCATAACTGCCAGCGATGTGAACATCACTGCCGCAAGATATCTTGCATTGAATATCCAGAGCCCCACAGAAGCCGTCACCATAAGCGCCGCCATAACCGCTGCGACAGCTGTCAGGCGACACACGATCTTCTGATGCTTCTCATTCAGCATATCCTTATCCATAAATGCTATGAATATCAGCAGTGCGGGCACTGCAAGTCTGCTGTCATATTCCGCCGACATTAAGAATCCTACTGCTGTCGCCGCCGATATGACTGCCGAAACTGCTTTTGTCAACAGATAAGATAAACCCTTTTCAGATGTGATGTTTGCCATTTTGATTACCTCCGTGTTTTTACTGAGGGGCTGTTCCCCTTTTCTGATATCAGTATAACACACAATTGTCAAGATAGCGGCAAAGAAAAAGTCAAGATTTGGTCAAGATATCATCAGCGCATCTTGAAGCCGATCCCGTACACAGCTTCAATATAATCATGACCGTTCACAGCTTCCAGTTTTTTACGCATATTGCTTATATGCTGTTTTAAAGACCTCTCGGTGCAATCGGGGGTATCTATGCTTATCTTATCGAGTATCGTCGTTCTGCCAACAGGGGTGTTCGGGCTTTGCATCAACAGTTTCAGTATCGCACACTCAGTCCTCGTCAGCCTGATCTCTTCACCGTCTATCACGGCGGTCAGCGTATCGCAGTACAGCGTCAGATCACCGAATGTAAGCGCATTGGTATCACCTTTTGACTGCGCCATTCTCAGCTGAACGGCTATCCTTGCAATAAGTTCGGCTATATTGAAAGGCTTTGTAACATAGTCAGAAGCCCCCGCCATAAGCAGCCCCACCTTATCGGCAACATCAGCCTTTGCACTCACTACTATCACGGGTATGCCCTTTATTTTTGGCAGAAGTTCTTCTCCGCTCAGTCCCGGAAGCATCAGGTCAAGCAGTATCAGGTCAGGCTTTTTCTGACCGACCAACAGCAGAGCCTCGGTACCCGAATAAGCCCGTGAAACCCCGTAACCCTCCTTACGCAGTGCTTCCTCCAGCATATCGCCGATATATATATCATCATCGATGACCAGAATATCCTGCATGAATTTTCCTCCTGTTTATTAAATCTCAACACGAAAAAATTATATCACATTATCCTTAAAAAGTAAAGGTTTTGGTATGCGTATAAACCCCCGCAGCCATTCAGCCGCAGGGGAAAAGAGAAAATTATATAACGTTATTACTTATTCAAATGCTCATTCAGCTCCTGCTCAGTCAACACGCCATATTAGTTTGGTTTTATTGGCAGGATCGCTCTAGCAACCTGAGATCATGAGATTATTTCATTTATCAGGCCTTGCATCCTGCTGTCAAAACAATAATAGTCCTCGCAGGGATTGCGGAGAAAGTGTTGCAGCACATCGACATCCTTGATTATCTCATCAACTGTTTTTTAGACGGCTCTTATCCTCATACATTTCTTTATCTGCTCTTTTGAATACATCAAGCAGGCAGGTGTCTTCATTAGGCAGATAATCTGCACTGCCGACAGCAATAACTACACAGCCGTGCCGCTTATTGTATTCAATTTGCTTTCTTATTTGTTTTTTGAGCTGTACTCTGTTTTCGTAGTCGCTGTCTTTCAGAATGCAGGCAAATTCATCTCCGCCTATCCTGAAAACGGGTGAATGTTTGAATGTTTTGCATATCAGCGATGAGCCTGAGCGTATATATTTATCACCTTCGTCATGCCCGAAATTGTCGTTTATCTTTTTCAGATCATTTAGGTCAAATACGAATACAGAAAAAAACTCACATATATTTTCTTTAATAAGAGCATTCATTTTCTTTTCTGTATTACTATATGCAGATTTGTTCTTTACACCTGTAAGCGAGTCTTTGAATAGTGCTTCTTTCATTTCGATCTCTCGGCGCTTTTGAGTATCTATATCCGTAACACCTATAAACACAGTTCCTTCATTTTCATCTGTGCCAATAATTGTTTTAAGACGGTGAAATCTTAGCACATCTCCCTTTTCGTATCTGTAATCAAAGCCGAAAAGTTCGCCCTCATCAAGCTTTTTCATGAATGACTCTTTACTGAACATATCACGAAAAAGCACACGATCTTCTTCGTATATTATTCTGCTGCAGGCTTTTTGGCAGTCGTTGAAAAAGTTTGTGCCCTTGTTCTTTATCGAAAAATCCTTGTCTGCACTTTCACGCTGATATTCTATGTAACTGCCGTTCTTTGTATCAATGCAGTATATATACTGATAGTCATTAGCCATAGCAAGGGCAAGCCTCGTTTCGGTAAGGATAACATTCAGGTTTTTAAGTATATCAAGCGTTCTGACGGCTGAGCTGAGCTGATAGATCACAAGCTCAAGTTCATCTATAAATTCAGAGCTTTCCGGTTCAAGAAGTGCCAATCCGTACTGTGTCTGCGCAGAGAACAGATCTGCTGCTATCAGTATCCTTGTACGGTCTGATACGAGCCTGGGATTGTTAAATACCTCATAGGTGCTTATTGACTGTTCTTTCTCGGGAATATTAATACACTCAGCTCCATAGCTGAATGATTTAAAAAGCCATTTTACTTCATCCGGGTATTCTGAATCATTATAATGTTCGACAGGCTTTTCAAGAATATAAAGATAGCTTGTCAAAGAGCCAACGTTACACAGCCTTTTTAGGATATCCGCATAGCTATCCTTTAGATTGCCGCCGAACATCAACGAATCACGGATAAACAGGTTTTCAAGATGCGTGTGTTCGATATATCTTATCGGCATTGATTTAGACGATTGGTTAAAGGTGTTTTCAATGGCACTCAACAGCTTTTGTATATACGGCAGATTTTCCTCCATACAATTTCTCAGAAGCCAGGTATACAGGCTGTCCTTAATTGTGTAAATCTTAACTGTTTCTCCAACGAAAGAACTTTCTTTGGGGAAGACACACATTATCTTTTCGTAAGCGATGTTAATAGAATCATCAGATGCCCGGCTATCGAAAAACTCCTTTTCAAGAAAATCTATCAGCTCAGACAGCGGCTCGTATATGCTCATTGTTTCTTCGTAAGAGTCTGTTCTCTCCGATATGTATTCCTTCAGATTATTCTTTATCGAATCAGTACTACCCATAAAGAGCATTTTCGGGGTCTTGATAAAGCGTTTATCCTCAAAGCAGGATTCTCTTGGTATAAATCTTGTTTCAACAAGGTGACGCTTGTCTTCTATGCCATTAAGATAATTATATGCCTTTTCAACAGCCACGCTGCCAAGCAAAAAAGCATCAGCCCTTACTGTTGCAAGCGGAGGGTTCAGGTCTTTAGCAAACGACAGGTCGTCAAAACCTATTACGGCAATATCCCTTCCGACAGTTTTGCTGCACTCCTTGACAGCATTATATACGACAGATGCGATTATGTCATTTATACATATCACCGCATCTAACTCGGGATTGTCCTCAAGCAGTTTTTTGGCTTCGTTTATACAATCGTATGACATATCGCAATACATAAGATAGCTTTCCTTGAAAATAAGACCGTTCTTTTCAAGTCCTTTTCTGTAAGCGATGTACCTTTCAGTGCATTCGCTGTTTTCAGACCTGCCTGCCATTATGCCGATATGCTTTCGGTTATGCTGCGCAAGATAGTCTACCGCAGAAATAACACCTGAGCCATTGTCAAATTCAAGACAGTCATATCCCTCGACATCAGATGCAACGCATAAAACCGGTGTATCGGAAAAGCTATCGAGAAATCTCTTTTTTTGCTCATTGTCATACGCATACGCAATAGTACCGACGGGCGCTATGATATAATCAAATCGGGCTTTGGCGGCGTAATTAAACAGAACATTGTACTGATATTCATAATATGCTTCAAAACCGTCATTGATATGCTGTATACCGAGATATTTTCCGGGTATAACGGTAAGGTCTGTTTCAAGACGCTTTGCCGCAAAAACTGCGCCCTTCACGAACTCGTTTGAGAATGCATCTGTAAGTGTAGCTGCAAGCAGCCCGATATTAGGTCTTATTCTACTCATGATAGTTCTCCGTTTTTGGCATCAGGCCATGCTTTTCAAGTATCTCAAAAAAACATTCGGCGTGAGATATGCCCTTTGATTGGTTATTTCCACCAGGCAAGTGTTTCGACTGCACACACCTCTACAGTAATAGTCCGAACTATCGGCTGAAAGAACGGTTTTATGTTTTTACTTTCGAGTGTGAATTCGAAGTTGGTCAGTATATAGCTTTCATCGTTGAGCCTCATAACACATAAGTTCTTTTCCAATATTTGGTTTCTTTTCCTTATATTGTTATGTAAATATTATACCATATTATTCACAAATAGTCAATAAAATTAGTATATATCTAGATATTGGCGATGAACTGCTGTATACGCCGTCACCTCAGAGCCATTTGCACGGACTCTCAGTGCCACGCTACCGCACGTTGAGAGCCATCGTCACGGATCAAGTGCCACACTTTGCCGCAGACTGCCCGGTAAAAAGCGAGCCTGCCTGACATCACCTCAGACAGACAGGCTCCTGGTTTCAACGATATTGATCAGTTATCCGGATATTCAATCCCATTCTCATCAAGTATCTCTTTTAGCGCAGCGATATATTCCCGCAACCGCTGTATCTCGATCCAGTTGCTATGGCAAAGGTTATCAGCTTCCTCCAGTTCATGGCGGGTGAATTCATAATCTTCCCATTTCAGGCACTTATGATCCTTGCTGAAAGCACAATATTCATCCATCACGGCTCAGCTCCTTCCGGCAGTCCATGACGCTTTCTCATGGAGACCTCACCTTCGATCATGATGTCATAGGCGTTATTGACTATCCTGTCTATTATCGCATCGGAAATAGGACTATCATTCTCAGGATCTGAGTTGATGCGGTCATACCAGCCTTCTGCATGGTACTGAGTACAGAAGATCATTGACTTTTCGATCCTTGCTTCTATGATCTCCAGCAGATTGAAAGCATCATTCGGTGTTAGCTTGCGTATCAGCCATTCATCGAGTATCAGCAGATCTACCTTTTTGTATGCCTTTATGACTTTCCTGAATTCATTATTGGCTCTTGCGATTGTAAGCTCATCGAGAAGATCAGGAAGTCTTATGTATCACACTGTTTTGAACTTGCGGCAAGCCGCATTCCCGAGGGCACAGGCGATGTAAGTCTTTCCGTTTCCGGACGCGCCCTTTAGGATAATATGCCGCCCCTCATCAACATAGTTGCAGGTTGCAAAACGAAGCATTTTACCCTTGTCAATATGTCGGTCCTCAATGTATTCAATGCCCTCGATCGTGGCGTTCGCATCTGAAAACCTTGCGTTTCTTATGTACCTGTCAAGTTTGTTGTTCTGCCTGCGGTTCCATTCGGCATCTACCAACAGTGACAAACGGTCTTCAAATCCAAGCTGCTTGTAGTTGTCGGCATCTTTGATCTGACGTTCCAATTCACTTGCAAGAGCATTCATTTTCATAGCTCTCAGCTGTTCTATCGTGCTGCTGATCATTTACCATCACCGCCCTTCCTCCAATAGGCAGCGCCTCTGGTAATTCCATACTTGTTACTGTTATCACCTGATGCAGCAGAACGGTCAGGTTCGCTGCTGTTTTTCAGCAGTGTTGTTATCGTGCGTATCGACGGTGAAGACGAGAATGTCAGCATACGCTCACAGGCTTCTTCGACTTTCTTCCTTCCGTAGCGCTTGCATAGCTTGGTAAGATTGACACAAGCCTTGTAACCCTGTTCGGGAACACTGCCGGAAGTAAGAAAATACCTGACTACTTCTTCTGTATTCTTACCGACAGTTACCGCCCATTCCTTGAATTCATCAGCATTGTAATTCAGATACTCACGATGATTTGAAGGCATATGCTCAGGCTTGACTACGGGCTGAATGCTGTACTTTTCAAGCCTTTTGTGTGAAGTCATACGACTTCCCTTGAAATACACCTCAACAAGATCTTTTGTCAGTCTGATCTGTACCTGTTCGCCGATCAGATCGAAGGGAACGGAATACTTGTTGACGCCGTCAGAAATCAGATAGTCATTACCGACTGTTTGTTGTCTCCACACTGAGGGCTCGTAGGGCCGTTTGGGGAGCGGTAGCATGAATTCTTTCTCTTCTGCGAGATAGGCTTCTCTGCGGCTGCCGGGTCGCTTCTGGAAAGGCTTTGTATTGATGACTTCAAGTCTTTCGGCAACAGCCTCTCTGACTTCTGAAAATGAGAAGAACTTGCGTTCACGCAAAGCAGCGGTTATCCAGGTAGTCGAAAAACATACCGAGCGCTCTACCAGACCTTTGTCCTGCGGTTTACGCACATGGGCAGGAACGATAGCTGTACCATAATACTCAACAAGTTCGCGGTAACTCTCGTTCAGCTGTGTTTCATAACGTGTGTTAGCAGTAACGCCCGTCTTAAGGTTATCCGGAACAAGCACTCTTGTTACACCGCCGAAATACTCATAGGCATGAACATGGCACATCAGCCAGTTCTCCTGTTTCATATCAGTGCAGGCTTCGACGTACAGATAGCTGCTGCAGGGCAAAGCCGCAACAAAAAGATATGCCTTGTACTCCTCTTCGCTGGTTATGCTGTCAAAGTAGGGTATTGTACCGCCAGCCCAATCCACCTGCATGGTATCTCCGGGCTTGTGAGTAACACGCATTGTCGCCTTAGTGATCCGAGTCCAGCGGCGATACTTATCACCGAACTGTGTGCTCATGTATGGCGTTTCCCCGTTAATGTAGGCTCGCTCACAGTATTCCTGCCAAAGCAGTGTCAGAGTAACACCTTTCTTTGAGAGCTCCTTGTGGATGTAGTCGAAGTCAATCACAGCATAAGGCGCAGGACTGCTGTTCCGCTTGCCACAGAACAACTCATCCAGCATTTCGTTGGTCACATCGTCATCTAGCGGCCAGGTGATGTTCAACTCTGCTGCTCGGTCAAGCACAGCTCTGACCGTCTGGTGGGAACTTCTTACAGAGGATTCAATGCTCCGTTGACTGTACCCCTGTGAATGAAGCTCCAGGATTTTTCGATAGTTCGTCATATCCGAACCTCCTAATTTCAAGTCACACATTTCTGCGTGCTGTGAACATTATACAGGTTTCGGATAGGTGCGGTCAATGCGCCGGCAAAAGCGCGGTTCTAAGTGCGGCAAAGTGCGGTTTTAAGTCCGTGCAGCTGCGGTTCTGTGAGCGGCATATACACCAGATTCCTCCCAAAAGGAATCTGATGTATAATAAAGTCTAAGCAGCTCCATAGACTAAATTAGATAAGCTAAAATAGTCTATGGAGTAAACTGGACTAAATTAGACATAGGGGGAATAAGGAGATGAAAACAACGACAGCTATTACCACTGTCAAGCGAGATGTACAGCGGCAGGAATGGACGGAGCAGATCAAAGCACAGCAGGAAAGTGGTATGACCGTAACAGCTTTCTGTGCTCAGAATGGAATCAATATTAAGACATATTACTACCGTCTTCGTAAAGTTCGGGAGCAGTGTTTGGAATCTGAACCGGCAATAGTGCCTGTAGCTGTTCCAAGAGCGACATCTGATATTCGTATTGAGAAGAATGGCTTGCAAATATCACTTCCGTCAGATATTTCAGCAGATACTTTGCTTGCATTAGTACATGAATTATGCTGAATGATCTGTCATTAGATAAGCAGGTATATATCGTCACAGGGTATACAGATCTGAGGCGTTCAATAGACGGACTTGCTATGATAATAAAAGCACAGTTACATCTTGATCCGTATAGTACGGCGTTGTTTTTGTTCTGTGGCAGACGCTGCGACCGCATTAAAGGACTTCTATGGGAAGGTGACGGATTTCTGCTTTTGTATAAGCGTCTTGACAACGGAAGATTCCAATGGCCGCGTAATGAAACAGAAGCTTTACTGCTCACACCACAGCAGAAACGATGGCTTCTTGAAGGCTTAAAAATAGAACAGCCTAAAGCAATCCGTGAAGGGAAACCGAGCATATTGTATTAAGAAAATTCTGCGATATTTCTTGATTTTTCGGCAGTTTTATGGTATAATATATATATCATAAAACGAAGGTCGGTGTGCAGTATGTCTGAGCAGAATACAGTAAATAATGATATATCATTGGCTCAGGAAAATGCTGCGCTCCGTAATAAAGTTACAGTGCTTGAAGAACAGCTTTCTCTTATGCAGGAACAGCTTGCATGGCTGAAAAAACAGTTATTCGGAAGAAAAACTGAGCAAACTTCTGTAATTATGGGAAGCGATATGCAGCTTTCATTCTTTCCTGTAAATGATGATAAGAACGATCCTGTTGCTGATAATACTACAACTGTTACTGAGCATAAACGTAAGAAAAAGCGCACTCATGATGACTGGATGAGCGAATTGCCGGTTGAAGAGGTATTACATAAAGAAGACGCTCCTAAATGTGATAAATGCGGCTCTGATATGACGGAGATCGGTGAGGATAAATACGATGAACTGATATACACTCCTGCTAAATTTCATATCCGCCGTCACATAGTAAAGGTATACAAGTGTATCAAGTGCGGTA